>ERZ1673698.46-NODE-46-length-208924-cov-18.168622_pt1 | contig 208924 bp, 202 predicted proteins | sample MGYA00580228_ERZ1673698 | MGnify/ENA primary metagenome ERZ1673698 (study PRJEB41218, sample SAMN15661768) | gut metagenome | host: Homo sapiens | place: Canada: London | collected 2015-08-20/2019-03-30 | study: EMG produced TPA metagenomics assembly of... | reverse complement strand
GACACAGATACAGATACCGATACGGACACGGATACTGATACAGATACCGATACCGATACAGACACTGATACGGATACCGATACAGACACTGATACTGATACAGATACTGATACGGACACAGATACCGATACAGATACGGACACTGATACAGATACCGACACTGACACGGATACCGATACGGATACTGACACGGATACCGACACTGATACAGACACGGACACAGACACTGATACGGACACAGATACTGACACGGATACCGATACAGACACTGACACGGATACAGATACAGACACAGACACCGATACCGATACAGATACGGATACGGATACCGATACTGACACAGACACAGATACAGACACGGATACCGATACTGACACAGACACTGACACGGATACGGATACTGACTTAGACACAGATACCGATACAGACACAGATACAGATACCGATACTGACTCGGATACCGATACTGACACTGATACGGACACTGACACAGATACAGATACAGACACGGATACCGACACAGATACCGATACTGACACAGATACCGATACCGATACTGACACAGATACGGACACTGATTCAGATACAGATACTGACACAGACTCGGATACCGATACTGACACTGATACCGATACAGACACGGATACAGATACAGACACGGATACGGATACCGATACCGATACGGATACAGATACAGACACTGATACTGACACTGACACAGATACTGACACTGACACAGATACTGACACGGATACCGACACAGATACAGACACTGATACTGATATGGACACTGATACAGATACCGACACTGACACTGATACCGATACTGACACTGACACGGATACCGACACAGATACTGATACGGATACCGATACTGATACAGACACAGATACTGACACAGATACAGACACTGATACGGATACTGACACAGACACGGATACTGACTTAGACACAGACACGGATACCGATACAGATACAGACACGGATACCGATACAGACACTGACACGGATACAGATACCGACACCGATACAGATACTGACACTGACACAGATACCGATACCGATACCGATACAGACATTGATACCGATACAGACACTGATACCGATACAGACACGGATACCGATACAGACACGGATACGGATACCGACACAGACACCGACACTGATACTGACACAGACACCGATACAGACACAGATACCGACACAGACACTGATACGGACACAGATACCGATACGGACACTGACACAGATACAGATACGGATACGGACACGGACTCGGATACTGACACGGATACCGACACTGACACTGACACTGACACGGATACAGATACTGATACGGATACAGATACTGATACGGATACCGATACCGATACAGACACAGATACTGATACAGACACAGACACTGATTCAGATACCGATAATGATCGTGTAAACGGTGATGAAGTTGACTTCGACGACAGAACACCTCAGGGTGAGCGTGTAAACGGCGATGACAGCAACGGTAATCCTGAGCGTACTGACTTTGACAACACAAACGGCAACCCCAATACCGGCGTTGGCATTGACGGAACGCTTGCGGCAGGTGCGGCGGCTACAGCGGCTCTTGCGGCAGCAGGACTTCTTCTCGGTAAGCGTAAGAAAAAGGACGAATCCGAAGAATAATCGGTGAATAACCAAACAGCTGTATGGCTAAAAACCATACAGCTGTTTTCTTGTATAAGGGCAAAAAAATAACGGCAATCAGCACGATTGCCGTTATTACTGCTTTGTCAGGTTTTCTTGAACTGACTGTTGTAAAGCTCAGCATAGAATCCGTTCTTTGCAAGAAGCTGATCGTGATTACCGATCTCGATAATCCTGCCCTTATCCATTACCAGAATGGTATCGGCATTTTTTATAGTCGATAATCTGTGAGCTACTATAAAGCTCGTTTTGCCCTTCGTCATCTTTGCGAAAGCGTTCTGAATCTTCATTTCGGTCTTTGTATCAATGCTGCTGGTCGCTTCGTCAAGAATCAGCATAGGAGGCATTGCAAGCATTACACGGGCTATGCACAAAAGCTGCTTCTGACCCTGTGAAATACCGTCATTGTCGCTTATTATCGTATCATAACCGTCTTTCATACGCTTTATAAAGCTATGGCAGTGAGCGGCTTTTGCGGCGGCTACAATTTCTTCTTCAGTTGCGTCCTGTTTTCCGTAAGCTATATTTTCACGGACTGTACCCTCGAAAATCCATGTTTCCTGAAGCACCATACCGTAGCTGAGCCTGAGCGAATCACGGGTCACGTCCTTTATATTGTTGCCGTCAACCGAGATACCGCCCTTATCCGTATCATAGAAACGCATAAGCAGGTTTATTATAGTGGTTTTACCGCAGCCGGTAGGACCTACAATAGCTATCTGCTGACCGCTCTTTACATCAAGATTAAGGTCCTTGATAAGCTCTTTTTCGGGAACGTAAGAGAAGTCAACGTGGTCAATCTTTACGTTTCCGCTTACATCTGTAAGCACCTTGTTGTCAGCGTCGGATATTTCATCGTCGCTTTCGGTGAGGGCGAATATGCGTCTTGCCGATGCAAACGCCGATTGTAATTCGGTAACAACGCCTGAAATTTCGTTGAACGGCTTTGTATATTGGTTTGCGTATGATAAAAATGCGGAAAGCTGACCTACCGTGATACCGCCGCCTATAGCGCTGAGTGCGCCGAAAATTCCGACACCGGCATATACAAGACCGTTTACAAATCTTGTGGAGGGATTGGTAAGAGCAGAGTAGAACTGCGCTCTAACGCCGACCTTATACAGCTTTGCGTTAAGCTCTTCGAATTTTTCTTCGCTGTATTCTTCACGGGAGAAAGCCTTTACGACCTTCTGATTTCCGATATATTCTTCGGCAAGTCCGGTAATCTGACCTCTGAGCGCCGCCTGCTCCTTGAATTTCTTTGAGCAAAGTCTTGCTATGGTAGAAGCCACAATCAGTGATACAGGGGTAATAACGATAACAACAAGTGCAATGCCTACGTTTATCGAGAACATAAAGCAGAGTGTTCCTATTATAGTGACAGAGCCTGTGAATATCTGCTGAAATCCCTGCAGCAGACCGTCAGATACGGTATCAATATCCGCAACGACTCTGCCTATTATATCGCCGTGCGGAGTAGAGTCTATATATTTCAGCGGTACACGCTGGAGCTTGTTGAAAGCGTCTGTTCTTAAATCCCTTACCGTTCTTTGAGTGAGTATGTTGGTGCAATAACCCATAAACCACTGAAATCCCGCACCTACGATTACCACAACGGCGAGCTTTATAATTATCGGCAGGATTTTTTCAAAATTAACGTTGTTAATATCAATGATAAAGTCAACAGCCTGACCGATAAGCACGGGCGCATACAGCGTTGCTATTGCGCTTATAACAGCGCTGACTATCGTGAAAACGAGATAGAACGTATAAGGCTTAGTATATTTCAGCAGCTTTGCAAGAACTGTAAAACCGCTGTCGTTATTTTTTTTACTCATCGCCGTTTATCTCCTTTTCAAGTTCTTCCGCACTGAACTGAGTAAGACAGATCTGACAGTAATCGGTACAGCTCTGTAACAGCTCTTTATGTGTGCCTATGCCGACTGTTTTGCCGTCGTCAAGTACGATTATCTGATCGGCATTTTTGACCGTGTTCGCTCTTTGAGAAATGATAAACACCGTCATATCAGAGCAGTTTTCCTTGATTGCCGTTCTCAGCTTTGCGTCTGTAGCAAAGTCAAGTGCGCTTGCGCTGTCGTCAAGTATCAGTATCTCCGGATCTGCGGCTATTGCCCTTGCAATAGTAAGTCTTTGCTTCTGACCGCCTGAAAGGTTCTTACCTCCCTGAAGTATCTTATAATCAAGTCCGTTTTCGAGCTTTTCGACAAACTCATAAGCCTGTGAAATCTTCAGCGCACGCCATATCTGCTCGTCTGTTATATTATCTCCGCCCCACTTCATATTTTCACGGATTGTACCGCTGAAAAGTACGGCTTTCTGAGGAACGACCGCTATCTTTTTGCGAAGACGGTTAAGGCTGTATTTTCTGACATCTGTTCCGTAAATTTCGACCAAACCGTCTGATGCGTCATAGAATCGTGGGATAAGATTTATAAGCGTTGATTTACCGCTGCCTGTACCGCCTATTATGCCTATTGTCTGACCTTTTTTGGCGGTGAACGATATATCTTCAAGTGCATATTCACTGTTATCGTGATAGCTGAAATATACCTTGTCGAATTTTACGGCAGGAGCAGAGCTGTCGCCGTTTTCTTCGGTGCTGTCTGTTTCTGTAACGGAAGGCTTTGTGTCAAGTACCTCGTTTACTCTTGCCGCACAAGCCGCCGACTTTGTGAAGATAACAACAAGGTTTGCAACAACCACAAGGGCGAGCAGGATCTGATTCATATAGTTTACAAGTGCGATAACCTGACCTTGTGTAAGGTCGCCGACATTTACCGAGAATCCGCCGAACCATATTATTGCAACGATTGCAAGGTTCAGTATGATAGCGTTGACAGGGCTGAGCAGTGCTGAAATCTTGCCGGCTCTTACTGCCGCTTTTTCAATATCCTCAGCGTTATCCCTGAAACGTTCTATTTCGTGCTGCTGCTTTGAAAAAGCTCTTACGGCTCTTGCACCGACAAGATTTTCACGGGTGATGAGCGAGGTCTTGTCCAGCTTTTTCTGTATCGATTTGAAGAAGGGGATAGTCCTTGTTGTGACAAGCCACATAACAATCGCAACAAGCGGAATGACGAGAACGAAAATCAGCGCTAATTTCACATCTATCATAAAAGCCATTATCGTTGAACCGATAACCAAAAACGGCGCTCTTACAACAAGTCTTATCAGCATCGCAACAGCAACCTGCAGCTGATTTATATCGGAGGTAAGCCTCGTTATAAGTGAGGGCGTACCGAATTCGTCAACCTCCTTGTGCGAAAGGGTGTTGATATGATGATAAAGCTCACGTCTTAGCTCTGTGCCGAAGCCCTGCGACGCAACCGATGCCACATACTGACATATAAGCGCAAATCCAAGACCGCATACACCAAGCAGAACAAGTACTCCGCCCATCTTCCAGATATAACCGCTGTCTTTGTTTGCAATGCCGACGTCTATTATCTTTGCCATAACCAGAGGAACGATAAGCTCGAATACCGCCTCGGTCAGCTTGAAAATAGGTCCGAGTATTACGTTTTTTCTGTATTTTTTAAGATACTTAACCAGTTTTAGCATATTTCACCGTCCAATAATAATGACATCGGAGCAAAATCCGATGCCATTACGAATATTTAATTATTATCAGCCAAGAACTTTCTTGATTTCTTCGGGAAGTGAGGCAGCGAAGCTGTCGCCTACCAACAGGCTGATCTCGTCAACGCTCGTTGTTATGAGCATTACATCGGCACATATGTTTTCGCAAGCCTGGAATACCTTAGCCGCAAAACCTGCCTGATCAATCATTTCCTCGCTCTTGATAACTATCTTTACATTACCGCTGTTTACACAGGGTGTTATTCCGTGCACCGCAGTTATTCTGGGTAAAACGGTAAGCAGTGTGGGTATATCATCGTCGCTGAACGTAAAGCCGAATGAGAACATATCCGACTTAGGAGGTGTCTGCGAGATCATATCTACATTGATACCGCTTTCGGCTACCGCTGAAAGAGTAGTTGAAACAAAACGCTTTCTTGACGGAACATCTGAAAATGTTACGATTGATATGTTTTCGTATACTTTAATATCTGTCATATTGACCTCCGTTATGCTTCGGAAAGAAGATCCGACATCTGATAAAGACCTTTTTCACAGCCGCTTAAGAATACTGCCGCATTGACAGAGCCGACTGCGAATACCTGTTTTGAGCCTGCGCTGTGAGAAAGAGTTATCACTTCGTCACGTCCCGCAAATATAACATCATGCTCGCCTACTATCGTACCGCCTCTTATCGAATGCATACCGATTTCGGTTTTCTCACGGGGCTTTCTCACGCTGTGGCGGTCATATACATAGTGCATCTTGTTGCCAAGCTCTTCGTTTATCGCTTCCGCTATCATTATTGCCGTTCCCGAAGGAGCGTCCTTCTTGAGATTGTGATGCTTTTCAACTATCTCAATATCAAACTGATCGCCGAGTACCTTTGTTGCACGCTTTGCAAGATCAACAAGAAGATTTATTCCGAGCGACATATTGAATGTGAAGAACACGGGCATCTGACCCGCCGCTGTCTTTATCTGCTTTATCTGTTCATCTGTGTAGCCTGTCGTTGCAATAACTACGGGAACATTGTTTATCTTGCAGTAGTCGAGCAGCTCGTCAAGCAGTGAGGGATGCGAAAAGTCGATTATAACATCGGGCTTTTCCGGCAGATCGAATAACTTCTTGTAAACGGGGAAGTCTGCGTACTGTTCACCTGCTATATCAATGCCGGCTGTTATTTCGCAGTCATTTCTCGTATTGACAATGTCATTTATTACTCTGCCCATTTTGCCGCAGGCACCTGTAATTACAATTCTCGTCATATTAACGTCCTTTTTCTGAATTTACTTTGTAAGACCGAGCTTTTCCATAGATGAAAACAGCTTAGCTATCTTTGCGTCTTCCATTCTTATTAGCGGAAGTCTGCACTCGCCAACATTCTTGCCCATTATGTTAAGCGCTTCCTTAACGGGAATGGGGTTGACATCTATGAACAGATCGTTTGTAAATTCAAGGAGCCTTAGCTGTAACTCAGCCGCTTTCTTATAGTCGCCTTCAAGACAGTAGCTTGCTATCTCGTGCGTTTCGGCAGGAAGACAGTTTGCAAGTACCGAGATAACACCCTTACCGCCGAGCGACATTATAGGTACTATCTGGTCGTCGTTACCCGAATAAATGTCAAGGTCGGTTTCAGCCGCTATCTTGGCTACTGCGCTTATATTTCCGCTTGCTTCCTTTGCGGCAACTATGTTGTTCTTCTTTGCAAGCTCCTTGTACGTTTCAACAGAAATGTTCACACCTGTACGGCTGGGAACGTTGTAGAGGATTATCGGCAGGCTTACGCTGTCCGCAATTGCACTGAAGTGTGCGACAAGTCCTCTCTGCGAAGTCTTGTTATAATAAGGTGTCACAAGGAGCAGTGCGTCTGCACCGAGCGCCTCGGCTTCTTTTGAAAGCTGAATGGCATAAGCGGTATCGTTACTGCCTGCACCTGCTATGACGGGAACTCTCTTTGCTACCTTTTCAACGCAGAAGCGGATACATTCCTTATGCTCCTCGTCTGTCATAGCCGCAGATTCGCCTGTTGTACCGCACACTACTATAGCGTCCGTTCCGCCGGCAATCTGCTCCTCTATACGATCTGCAAAATTATCGTAGTTGATGCTTCCGTCCTCGTTCATAGGGGTCACTATAGCTACTGCAGAGCCTGTAAAAATTGTCTTTTTCATCGGATACCTCCGTGTTCAATGAATCAAAATCAGTCGAAATAACCCTTTGCGGCATAAAGCTCAGCCATTTCAACTGCGCCGCCTGCGGCACCTCTTAATGTGTTGTGTGACAGGCAGACAAACTTGTAGTCGTACTGTGTGTCTTCTCTTAATCTGCCGATTGAAACTGCCATACCGCCTTCAAGGTTTCTGTGCAGCTTAGCCTGAGGCATATTGTCTTCTTCAAAGTAGTGAAGGAACTGCTTGGGAGCGGAGGGAAGTTCAAGCTCCTGCGGTGCGCCCTTGTATTCCTTCCAGATATTGAGGATTTCTTCCTTTGAGGGCTTGTTCTCGAAGCTAACGAATACTGCGGCAAAGTGACCGTTTGATACGGGAACTCTGAGGCACTGTGTTGTGATTGCGGGAGCGGCAGCCTTTACAATCTTGTCGCCCTCGATCTTGCCCCATACCTTCAGAGGCTCCTGCTCGCTCTTTTCTTCCTCACCGCCGATATAGGGGATAAGGTTATCTACCATTTCAGGCCATGTTTCGAATGTTTTGCCTGCGCCTGAAATTGCCTGATATGTGCAGGCGAGAACCTTTGTGATACCGAACTTGCGTAAGGGGTTGAGAGCGGGAACGTAGCTCTGGATAGAGCAGTTTGACTTAACTGATATGAAACCTCTCTTTGTGCCAAGACGCTTCTTCTGAGCCTCAACGATAGCCATATGCTCGTCGTTGATTTCGGGGATAATCATAGGAACGTCGTCTGTGAAACGGTTAGCTGAGTTGTTGGACATAACGGGGCATTCGTGCTTTGCATAAGCCTCTTCAAGAGCCTTTATCTCGTCCTTCTTCATATCTACCGCACAGAATACGAAGTCAACTTGTGATGCGATCTTTTCAATATCGGCAGTAGCATCCATAATAACAATGTCTTCCATAGCCTTGGGCATAGGCTTTTCGATGAGCCATCTTGAGCCGACAGCCTCTTTATAAGTCTTTCCTGCGGAACGGGGAGATGCGGCAAGCACCTTTACGTTGAACCAGGGGTGATTTTCCAGCAGAACGGCAAAACGCTGTCCTACCATACCCGTAGCACCGATAATACCTACGTTGTAGTTTTTCATTTTAGTATCCATCCTTCTTTTTTTGCTTTTAGCATATTTTCTTAAAAAAGCCGCTTGTAAAAATGATTACAGGCGGCTTTGTATGCAGATGTGATAAAGTTGTGTGATAGCTCTCCACCTACAGCTTAACCGCTTGATGACAATCGTGCATATATTAGACACACGACCAGATACATAAGCTCCGACACTTATGTTCTTCGGCGACAAAGCCTTTTCCCGCTGCAATCTGTCGGCAGATTGACGCAACGGGTACTTTTCTTTAATCGCACCTCTACCTGCTTTGTTTATATTATCATATTTATTGCTGTTTGTCAATGGCGAAGCGGTAAAAAATAATTTGATTTTTTTTCGTAAATGTGTTATTATAAAACAGTATGCAACATCCAGAAAGAAAAAATGCGTGAAAAACGCAAAAAACAGAGGAAAAACAATGCTTAAATCGGATTTTTATTATGACTTGCCGCAGGAGCTTATCGCACAGACTCCGCTTGAGCCCCGTGACAGCTCACGGCTTATGAAAATTGACCGCAAAAGCGGCGAAATAACACATGACCGCTTCTATAATATATGCGATTATCTTGAAAAGGGTGACCTGCTCGTTCTCAATGACTCAAAGGTTTTCCCTGCAAGACTTTATGGCGTAAAGCAGGAAACGGGTGCGGCAGTGCAGTTCCTGCTTCTTCACCAGATTTCACATAACCGCTGGGAGGTTATGGTGAAGCCCGGCAAAAGACTTAAAATCGGTACAAAGGTTGACTTTTCGGGCATTCTGACGGCCGAGATAGTCGACTATGCCGAGGGCGGCGACAGGATAGCCGAGTTCACCTATGACGGCGACAGCATATTTGAAGTGCTTGACCGTATAGGTCAGATGCCTCTCCCTCCTTATATCACCGAAAAGCTGAAGGATAAGGACAGATACAACACCATCTATTCTCACGAGGTAGGCTCAGCCGCCGCTCCTACTGCGGGACTTCACTTCACCGAAAACGTGTTTGCAAAGCTCCGTGAAAAAGGCGTTGACACTGCGTTTGTGACACTCCACGTCGGACTTGGTACATTCCGTCCTGTAAAAGAGGACAATATACTCGATCATAAGATGCACGTTGAGCATTACTCCATACCGCAGGAAACCGCCGATAAGATAAAGGCCTGCAGAGAGCGTGGCGGACGTGTCATTTCAGTCGGCACCACAAGCTGTCGTACACTTGAATCTGCCGCATCGCTTGACCCGAAGGGCGAGATCAAAGCCTGCTCGCACGATACGGGAATATTTATATATCCCGGCTATGAGTTTAAAGCGATAGACGGACTTATAACGAATTTCCACCTTCCCGAAAGTACGCTTATAATGCTTGTAAGCGCATTCTTAGGCAGGGAAAAGACTCTCAATGCTTATAATGTTGCGATACAGGAGAAATACCGTTTCTTCAGCTTCGGCGACAGTATGATAATAATATGATGAACATCGTTAAAGTAACCCTGCCCGAAAAGTGCAGGATAATTTGCGTCAGTGATATACACGCACATTATGATGAGTTTGCAAGGCTTTTGCGTAAGTGCGACTACAATAATGAAAGCGACTATCTGTTCATTCTCGGTGATATTCTGGAAAAGGGCAGGCAAAATATCGAAACACTGCACTTTATACAAAAATTATCCCGCGACAAAAAATGCGTATGTATCAAGGGTAACAACGATACGATGGTATCGTGTATGGCGTTTGACGATGAAAAGGAAAAGTTTCTCGAAAGGCTTACATACCGCCCTGTAAACGCTTATATGCAAATGGCGGAGAGCATCGGTATTACCGATTTAACGACAGATTTTGATAACAAGCGTAATGCTGTCAACCAAAAATTCGCTAAAGAACTGTCGTTCGTTTCGGGGCTTCCGACGGCTATAGAAACCGAAAAACACATTTTCGTTCACGCAGGTATAGAAAACCGCACGGACTGGGAAAACAGCTCAGAGCAGTTTGTCCTGTGCGCACCGTGGTGGATAAGAAGCGGTCACGCTCTTGATAAATATGTTGTCGTGGGTCACTTCCCGACCTATAATTTTGCAAGAGGAAAAAACACCAATCTGCCGATAATCGACACGGATAAAAGGATAATAGCGGTTGACGGCGGCTGTTCGGTAAAATCGGCAGGACAGATAAATGCTTTTATAATAACTAAGGACGGAGAAAGCTACAGCTATGACAACGTATTCGAGCCGTCCGAGCCGTGTGAAAAATGTACGGTCATCAAGGATTATACAGCCGCTCGGCATTATTCTTATCTTGATTATGAAAAGAGCGACCTTGAAATACTCGGCAAGTCAGACGGACTGGTGTCGGTGCGTGATAAGCACAGCGGCAACAGCGGACTTATACTTGAAAACTATATCGCCCAATGGGGTGACGGACATTATCACGGCTGGACTAATCTTGATGCGTTTGTTTGCGTTAATAAAGGCGAAACATTCTGCGTTTATTATAAGAATGAAAAATACTGCTATGGCATAGCACAAAGCGGAGAGGTAGGAATGATACCGCTTGACTGCGTTGCCGTATTTAAGGAGAAATATGTTTAAAGTATTAAAAACAGACGGTGTAGCAAGACGAGGAGAATTCCACACACCTCACGGTGTGATACAATCGCCGTTTTTTATGAATGTCGGCACATCTGCGGCAATCAAGGGCGGTATATCATCGCTTGACCTCAAAGACCTCAAGTGTCAGGTGGAGCTTTGCAACACCTATCATCTTCACGTTCGTCCGGGAGATGATATAATATATAAAATGGGCGGACTTCACAAGTTTATGAACTGGGATAGACCGATACTTACCGACAGCGGCGGATTTCAGGTGTTCTCGCTTGCGAAACTCAGAAAGATAAAGGAAGAGGGAGTATATTTCAACTCCCACGTTGACGGCAGACGTATTTTTATGGGACCCGAAGAAAGCATGAGGATACAGTCGCATCTTGTCTCGACGATAGCTATGGCATTTGACGAATGTATAGAAAATCCCTCGCCTTATGATTATGTAAAGAAGTCGGTTGACAGAACAACAAGATGGCTGCAGCGCTGTATTGACGAAATGGCAAGGCTTAATTCTCTGCCCGAAACGATAAACCGCCAGCAGATGCTGTTTGCAATAAATCAGGGCGGAACTTATGACGATATAAGAGCCGAGCATATGAAAACAATAGCGAATATGAACGTTGACGGCGTGGCTATCGGCGGACTTGCCGTAGGCGAGCCTACCGATGTGATGTACAGGATAATAGAAACCGTTATCCCGCACGCTCCGACAGACAAGCCCCGTTATCTTATGGGTGTCGGCACTCCGTCAAATATAATAGAAGCCGTTTACAGAGGCGTTGATATGTTCGACTGCGTTATGCCGAGCAGAAACGCACGTCACGCTACCGTTTTCACATGGAACGGTATCACTCACGTTACGAATCAGTGCTTTGAAACCGATTCACTGCCGATAGACCCCGAATGCGACTGTCCTACCTGCCGCAATTTCTCAAGAGCGTATATAAGACATCTGTTTAAATCGGGAGAGATGCTTGGCGGAAGGCTTGCCGTACAGCATAATCTATATTTTTACAATACGCTTATGGAGAAGATAAGAGCGGCAATCGAAGAAGGAACTTTCGAAGAATTCAGAAATCACTATTCACCGCTTTTGGCGTCAAAACTTGTCTGATTTTCTTATAATCATCACATAAGGGTGATATAATAACAAACTATGATTTAAAGCGAAAAGGAGAGCGTATGAAGCTTATAAATATAGGCTACGGCAACACTGTTAATTCCGACAGGGTAATAGCTGCTGTGAGTGCCGATGCCGCACCGGTAAAGCGTATAATTTCAGCCGCAAAGGATAACAACACAGCCATAGATGCGACCTGCGGAAAGAAAACCAAAACCGTCATAATAACCGACAGCAACCATGTAGTCCTGTCGGCACTTGATATATCGCATTTCACAGGCATAACCGCAGGTGAAGAGGTAAATGAATAACAGGGGGAAGAACAGTATGAACAAAGGATTGCCTATAGTAATTTCCGCACCGTCCGGCTGCGGCAAGGATACGATACTTGAACAGCTTTACAAGAAAAACTCAAATCTTACGCAGTCGGTTTCCGCTACCACAAGAGCAATGCGTGAGGGCGAAATTGACGGGGTAAGCTATCACTTCACGACTGCTGACGCATTTGAAAAGATGATAGCAAATGGCGAAGTGCTTGAATATACGCAGTATTGCGGCAACTATTACGGTACGCCTAAGAAAGCCGTTACGGATATGCTTGAACAGGGCAGGGACGTAATACTAAAGATTGAGGTCGAGGGTGCGATGAATATAAAGAAGATATTCCCCGAATGCGTGCTTATATTCATACTTCCGCCCTCAATGAGCGAGCTTGAAAGAAGGCTCAGAAAAAGAGGCACCGAAACGGAAGAAACTATCGCCGCAAGAATAGCGCAGGCAAGAAACGAGCTTCAGTTTGCAGACAAGTTTGATTATCTTGTAGTAAACGGCGAGCTTGAAAAGGCGGTAGATGATGTAAATATCGTTATCCTTGCGGAAAAGATGAACACAAAGCGTTCACTTTCGTTACTTGAGGAAATCAAGAAATCGTAATGAGCGGCCGCTATGATAAGGCTATCGTATCGGTAGTAGTCGATAAGGCGCTTTACAGCTTTGATAACGAGTTTGATTATTATCTTCCGCAGGGAGTTAAGGCAAGCGTAGGTCAGCGTGTTATCGTGCCGTTCGGCAAAGGCGGTAAGAAGCGTGTCGGCCTTGTGACCGGCTTTAAGCAGAATGCGGATTACGGACGGCTCAAGGATATATACTGCGTTATAAATGACGGAGTGATACTGGGTGACGAGGCTTTGCGTCTTATGCACTGGCTGAAGGACAATACCTTCTGTACTTATTTTGACGCAGTAAAGACTATCCTGCCCGGAGGTATGGCTCTGAATGTATCTCAGAGATATGCCATAAGCGATGAGTTCAGAAAAGCTCCGGACAGCTTTGCTCTTGAACCTGCAGAGCAGGCGGTATCGGCTATGCTCCTCGGCTGTAAAAGCGACAGAGAGCTTAACGATATGATCGAATACGGCTTTGACGAACAGCAGAAAAAGCTGATTGGGCGTCTTTCGGAAAAAAGCGTACTTGTTTCGCTTGATATTATAAAGCAGAAAGTAGGCAGTGAAACCGAAAAAAACGTCAGGCTGACAGATAGCTATCTCAGCGGCGAGTATGCCGACAAAGGCGGAAAGCCCCTTACCGCAAAGCAGAAAAAGGTAGCCGATTTTCTGACGGATGCCGATTCCGCATCAGTAAAGGAAGTATGCTATAATTGCGTTGTAACATCCGCCGTTATAAACAATATGGAGAAAAACGGCATTGTAGAATGCTTTGACAATGAAGTTTCACGCTCTCTTACCGCAGGAGCAAAGGCGGTAAGGAGCATTGACGATATAGTGCTGTCCGATGAACAGTCCGCCGTATACAGCGGAATGTCCGAGCTTATGGACAGCGGCAAGCCACAGTGTGCCTTACTGAAAGGCGTTACGGGAAGCGGCAAGACCACCGTTTTCTTAAAGCTTATCGACAAGGCGTTAAAACAAGGGAAAACAGCTCTTATGCTTGTTCCCGAAATATCGCTCACTCCCCAGATGGTGAGAAATTTTACCGATCTTTTCGGAAGTAACGTTGCGGTAATACACAGCAACCTTTCGCTCGGTCAGAGGACAGATGAGTACAAGCGTATCGAAAAAGGCGAGGCGAGGATAGTCATAGGTACAAGAAGTGCTGTATTTGCGCCGCTTGACAACATCGGTATAATCGTTATTGACGAAGAGGGCGAGCATACCTATAAATCCGAAAAATCTCCACGTTATCAGGCAAGGAGCATAGCAAAGCAGAGATGCTTTTATCATAATGCCACGCTTCTTTTAGCGTCCGCAACTCCGAGCCTTGAAAGCGCATACTTTGCGTCAATCGGCAGATACAAGCTGTTTGAGATGAAAAAGCGTTACAGCCAGCCGGTACTTCCCGATGTGTATCTTGTCGATATGAAGGTCGAGGTCGAAACCGGCAACCGTTCCAATTTCAGCAGGGCGCTTGCCGATGAGATAAAGAATAATCTGCAAAGAGGAGAGCAGACGATACTTCTGCTCAACCGCAGAGGTTACAACACCTATATGAACTGCATAAAGTGCGGCGAGGTGTATAAATGCCCCAACTGCAATATTCCTCTTACATATCATAAGACGAACAATTGTATGATATGTCACTATTGCGGCTATACCGAGGTATTCACAGGAAAATGCAAATCGTGCGGCTCGAAGTTCATATACAGCACAGGTACGGGGACACAGCGTATAGAAGATGAAATATCGACATTGTTTCCGTCCGCCAGAGTATTGCGTATGGACGCAGATACCACGATGAGCAAGTTTTCCTACGAAAAGAATTTCGATAAATTCAAGAACGGCGAGTATGATATTATGGTCGGCACTCAGATGATAGCAAAAGGGCTTGATTTTGAGAACGTGACGCTTGTCGGCGTACTGCTGATAGATAAATCGTTATACGCAGGCGATTATCTCGGTTACGAAAAGACGTTTTCGCTTATAACACAGGTGGTCGGAAGATGCGGCAGAGGCTCGAAAAAAGGCAGAGCGTATCTGCAGACCTTTTCTCCCGAACATTATGTTCTTAATCTTGCGGCTGACCAGAATTACGATGAGTTTTTCAGACAGGAATGCGAGATAAGAAAAGCACTGCTGTTTCCGCCGTACTGCGATATATGCGAAATAGGGCTTTCATCGGTTGATGAATCGGCCTGCAAAAAAGGCTCGGACAGCTTCGTAAAGCTGTTTATGAAAAATCTTGAGGGTCACGGTATCCCTATAAGAGTGCTTGGACCGTCTGCCTGCTCGGTGGCAAAGGTAAACGGCAAGTATCGCTACAGGATTATCATAAAATGCAGGAACAACAAAGAATTCAGATCGGTTATGAAGGCTACACTGCTTGACGCATATAAATCACCGGCACTTGATAAAGTCAGTTTCTTCGCTGATATGAACGGCGAGATTATATAAACAAAAGAAAGGATTTTTGAAATGGCAAAGAGAATAATAGCTAAGGACGGCGACGAATCGCTGAGAAAAAGATGTAAGGACGTTACTGTATTTGACGATAAGCTGTGGACGATGCTTGACGATATGTACGAAACAATGCAGGAGGCAAACGGCGTAGGCCTTGCCGCACCTCAGATAAGCGTACTGAGGAGAGTTGTGGTCATAGACGTAGGCGACGAACACGGAAAAATCGAGCTTATAAACCCTGTTATCACTTCTATGAAAGGCAAACAGCACGAGCTTGAGGGCTGTCTTTCAGTGCCGGGTATGTGGGGATATGTTGACAGACCCGCAAAGGTAAAGGTAAAGGCACAGGACAGATACGGCAAAGAATTTGATATTGAGGGTACAGAGCTTTTAGCGATAGCTCTGTGTCACGAAATCGACCATCTGAGCGGTATTCTGTTTACCGATAAGGCAGACGAACTGCTTACGTCCGAACAGCTTGAGGAACGTAAAAAGTAAGGGGGAAATCATTTGAACATAGTATTTATGGGTACTCCGGATTTCGCCGTATCGGCACTGGAGGAGTTACACAAGCATCATAATGTTATGGCTGTATTCACACAGCCCGACAAGCCTAAGAACAGAGGAAAGAAGATGCAGGCACCTCCCGTAAAGGAGTGCGCCGAAAAGTACGGTATCCCCGTATATCAGCCTCTGTCGCTCAGAAAGGGCGAGGATGCTGAGAAGTCGCTTGAGCTTCTTAAACAGCTTGCTCCGGACTGCATTGTTGTGGCGGCTTACGGTCAGATTCTTCCCGAAAGCATACTTGAGCTTCCGAAGTACAAGTGCATCAATATACACGCTTCGCTTCTGCCGAAATACAGAGGTGCCGCACCTATCCAGAAGTGCATCATAGACGGCGAAACAGAAAGCGGAGTCACAACAATGCTTATGGCAAAGGGACTTGATACGGGCGATATGCTGATGAGCAGGTCGGTTAAGATTACTCCCGATATGACCGGCGGAGAGCTTCACGACAGCCTTGCGGCTACAGGCGGAGAGCTTATAATCGAAACGCTGAAGGCCTGTGAGGAGGGTACGATAAAGCCTGTACCTCAGGACGGCAGCCTTTCGTGCTACGCAGGTCTCATCACGAAAGAAATGTGCAGGATAGACTTCTCAAAAAATGCAATTGATGTATATAATTTCATAAGAGGTATGTCACCGTCGCCCTGCGCCTATACTTTTATAGGAGATAAAAGATTAAAGGTTTACTTTGCGGTTATGACGGATATTACCTCCGACAAGCCGTGCGGAACTGTCATGAACGAAAACGACCTCACCGTAGTATGCGGCGACAAGAAATGTATAAGATTTACCGATGTTCAGGGAGAGGGCGGAAAGCGTATGAATACCGCAAGCTTTCTGAACGGCAACAAGCTACAGCGTGACACTGTGTTGAACTGATAGCGTCAAACGGAAAGGAGAACGGATATGGAATTTATACTTTATTTACTGCTGATAGCAGCCTTTATCTTTTCTATTTTTACCTCGATCAATGTAAAAGGTACTTTCAGAAAATACAACAAGATGCCAAGCTCAAGAGGAATGTCTGCCGCAGATATAGCAAGACAGATTCTTGACAGCAACGGACTTTATAATGTTCAGGTAACAAGAGTATCCGGAGAGCTTACCGACCATTACGACCCCAGAACAAACACAGTTGCACTTTCGGCTCCCGTTTATGACAGTGTATCTGTCGGAGCTATCGGAGTTGCGGCTCACGAGGTCGGTCATGCGATACAGTATGCCGAAAACTACACGCCTATAAGGATAAGAATGGCAATTCTTCCCGTTGCACAGTTCGGCTCATCGGCGTGGATACTGTTCTTCATACTCGGTATTGTGTTTAATATGCCGATACTCAGAGGCATAGGCATCGGACTTTTTGCGGCAATAGTGCTGTTTCAGCTGATAACGCTTCCCGTTGAGTTCAACGCAAGCCACAGAGCGCTTGCCACAATAAAGAACCAAAGCATACTGTTCGGTGCGGAGTATACAGGCGCAAAGAAAACGCTCACAGCCGCAGCAATGACTTATGTAGCGTCGCTTGCAGTGGCTTTATTACAGCTTTTAAGACTTATCGCAAGCTCAAGAAGAGATTGATTTGGAGAGATGAATGAAAACCGCAAGACAGATAACGCTCGACCTTCTTATCCGTATGGATACGCAGGGGGCATACTCAAATATAATACTTGACCACGCATTCACGCAAAATGATGCGGACAGGCGTGACAAAGCCTTCTCGGCGGCCCTTTTCTACGGCGTACTTGAACGCAGAATGACACTTGACTATCTTATACGCTATTATTCGGGAATCGAATTCGATAAGATAAAGACAGCGGTCGTTGAGATACTCAGAATGGGCTTCTATCAGCTTCTGTTCATGAATTCCGTGCCGGACAGCGCTGCGGTGAACGAATCGGTGGCACTTTGCGATTACTGCAACAGTACAAAGGCAAAAGGCTATGTTAATGCTATCCTCAGAACTTTTCTGCGTAATGAAAAACAGATAGATTACGGTAATCTTACAGGCGAAGCAAAGCTCTCTATCGAATATTCCTGCCCGAAATGGCTTGTGAAGAAGTGGAACAGCGAGCTTGGCGAGCAAAGAGCAATGCAGATGATAAACTCCTGCTTCGGCAGACCGCCGATATATGCAAGAGTAAATACCGTCAGATACGCTGTTGACGATGTTATAGGCGAACTTGAGTCCGAAGGAATATCCGCAGCAAAGAACAGCCTTATAGATGCCTGCATAGAGCTTGCCAACACCAAAGGGATAGAGCAAAGCTCCGCATATAAAAAGGGTATGTTTCATATTCAGGATATTTCGTCGCAGATATGCTGTAAAATTGCCGCTCCTATGTTTAACGAAACGGTTGTTGACCTTTGCAGTGCGCCCGGCGGCAAAACGTTCACCTGTGCCGAAATTATGAACGACAGGGGCAGAATATACAGCTACGATTTGTATGACGGAAAAGTTTCCGTTATTGCGAATACGGCTAAACGGCTCGGTCTTACCATTATAACAGCCGCAGAAAACGATGCGACAAAATTCAACCCCGATATACCGAAAGCTGACAGAGTGGTATGTGATGTACCGTGTTCGGGACTCGGCGTTATCAGAAGAAAGCCCGAAATAAAGTACAAGCCTATGAAACAGCTTGAAACCCTCCCCGATACACAGAGGAAGATAATAAACAACGCCGCTGAATATGTAAAACCGGGCGGAACTCTTGTCTATTCGACCTGCACTGTAAGCAGGACGGAAAATGACGATATAGTTGATGAGTTTTTAAAAGAGCACAGCGACTTTGTGCCGGTAGTTGTTCCTCTTAACATCAAAGGTCTTGAGGACGGCTACAAGAGAACAATGCTTCCTTGTGATGTGAACGGCGACGGTTTCTTCACGGCAACACTCAGAAAGGTGAAATAATACATATAAATGGAAAAAACAGATATTCTTTCGCTGTCGAAAGAGGAGCTGGAAGAAAAGATTCTGGCTATGGGCGAGAAAAAATTCAGAGCCGGACAGATATACGATTGGTTACATATTAATAAAGTAGAAGAATTTAGCAAAATGACCAATCTATCTGCACAACTCAGAGAAAAACTCGACGATATTTTTTGGATAAACTCACTAAAAATTCAAAAAAGGCTTGTATCTGACATAGATAATACGGTAAAATATCTTTATGGTTTATCTGACGGAGAAAAAGTCGAAACCGTACTTATGGAATACAAGCACGGCAACAGCATCTGTATATCAACTCAGGTCGGTTGCAAAATGGGATGTAAATTCTGCGCATCGACCAAAGCGGGATTCGTAAGGAATCTTGAGCCGAGCGAGATGCTGCTGCAGATATACGAAAGTGAACGTGACAGCGGACGAAAGATAAATCACGTTGTACTTATGGGAATAGGCGAGCCGCTGGATAATTTTGATAATGTTGTAAAGTTTCTCAGACTTTTATCGGCAAAGGACGATATGAGCCTGCGACACGTTTCGGTATCGACCTGCGGACTTGTGAACAGGATATATGAGCTGGCTGACCTTAAACTCGGCATCACGCTCTCTGTTTCTCTCCATGCGCCGACAAACGAGCTGAGAAGCTCTATAATGCCCATAAATGACAGATTCCGCATAGAAGAGCTGATGGAGGCGTGCAAGTATTATTTCAATACCACGGGCAGAAGAATCAGCTATGAATTTGCGCTGATTGACGGAGTAAACGACAACAGACAATCCGCAGACGCACTTCTTAAGCTGCTGAAGGGTCAGAACTGTCACGTCAATCTTATTCCGGTCAATGAGATAAAGGAAGGCGTATTTAAACGCAGTGCTTCTGTTGAAAAGTATAAACAAATGCTTATAGACGGCGGACTTAACGCTACGGTCAGAAGAACGCTCGGTGCGGACATCAGCGCCGCATGCGGTCAGTTAAGACGTGATAATAAGTAAGAAATCAAGGGAGAACCATTATATATGAAGGCTTACGCAAAGACCGATATAGGTAATTGCCGTGAAGAAAATCAGGACAGCTACTGGATAGGTGAGCTTGGAGATGACGCTATAGCGATTATTCTGTGCGACGGAATGGGCGGACAGAATGCCGGCGGATGTGCCAGCACAACTACTGTTGATTTTATAAAGGACAGACTGATAAAAGGCTTCAGACACGATATAACCAGAAATCAGATAAGAAATTTATTGATAACATCGGTAACCGCCGCAAACAGTGTTGTTTATGATATGGCAAACGCAAACCCCGAAAAAGCGGGAATGGGTACTACCTGTGTGGCAGGCATTATTTTCAATGAAAGAGCCTATCTTATAAATGTCGGAGACAGCAGATGTTATTTCTTCTTTGACGACAATATGCAGCAGGTGACAAAGGATCATACATATATAAGAAAGCTGATTGAAAAGGGAATAATAACATACGAGGAGAGCAAGACTCACCCCGACAGGAACAGGATAACAAAAGCTGTCGGAGCACAGCCTTTTATCACGCCCGATTATTTCGAGCTTGATGTAAAGAAGGGCGATATGCTTCTTTTCTGCTCAGACGGACTAAGCTCCTATGCGGAGGACGCTCAGATAGCGGAGGTTATAGCAGGTGCGCCTACGGCAAAATGCTGTGATCAGCTTGTAGATTATGTCAACAAACACGGCGGACGGGATAATGTGACCGTTGCTGTGGTATCAATATAAATTCCGGCTTACCGTATGAGTCGGAGGTATAATACAGTACGGAGAAACGGTGGATTTTATGGATAACAATACAGACAACATGATAGGCAGACGCCTTGACGGCCGTTACGAGCTTCTTGAGCTTATAGGAACGGGCGGAATGGCTGACATCTACAAGGCAAAGGATATTACTGAGGACAGAATAGTTGCCGTAAAAATTCTTAAGAATGAATTTGCCGGCAGTGAGGATTTTCTCAGAAGATTCCGCAATGAGTCAAAGGCAATAGCACTGCTTTCGCATCCGAACATTGTAAAGATATACGATGTCGGCTTCAACGAGCAGATTCAGTATATCGTAATGGAATACATAGACGGCATCTCTCTTGCCGAATATATCAAGCTGCAGGGCGTTCTGAAATGGAAGGACGCTGTATATTTCACTATCCAGATTTTAAGAGCATTACAGCACGCACACGACAGAGGAATTGTCCACAGGGATATAAAGTCGCAGAACGTAATGATGCTCCCCGACGGCACAATCAAGGTCATGGATTTCGGCATTGCCCGTTTTAACCGTGAAACAGATAAAACTCTTTCCGAAAAGGCTATCGGTTCGGTTCACTATATCAGTCCTGAGCAGGCAAGAGGCGAAATGACCGATGAAAAGAGCGATATATATTCTGTCGGCGTTATGCTTTATGAGATGCTGACAGGACAGAAACCGTTTGACGGAGAAACACCAGTTGCGATTGCGCTCCAGCATATGCAGACTCCGCCGAAACCTCTGCGTGAGATCAATTCTTCAATTCCCGAAGGTCTTGAGGAGATTACGCTCAAGGCTATGCAGAAAGAGCCTTCGATGCGTTATCAGACCGCTGGCGAGATGATAAACGATATTGAAGAATTCAAGAAAGATCCCAGCATTGTATTTGAGTACAAATATTTCTCAACAGACGGCTCGACCAAGTATTTCGATAAGGTATCCGACCCCAACGCTCCCGATCAGAACGCAAACGGAGATGAGCTTCCCGAAAGCGAGGGCGAAGAGGATAACGATCTTTATGACGAGGATGAGGACGATGAGGATGAAGTAGAGGAAAGACGTTCTCCGCTCCTTCCTATTCTCTTTGCTGTAGCATCTGTATTTGTAATAATGACCGCATGGCTCATATTTACTATCGTAAGCGGTAACTTAGGTACCGAAAGCGGCGGCTCCGATGAGATGACTATGCCGAATATTGTCGGAATGATGCTTGATGATGTCAAGACAAAGTACCCTGAGCTTAACCTCGATATAGACAGACAGTATTCTACCGAGTACAAGGAAAACGAGGTAATGGATCAGAAAACTCCTGCCGGCAGAACCATCAAAAAGAGTACAATAGTTAATATTGTTATCAGTAACGGTCCTCAGAAGGTCGAGATTGACGATTACTCCAACCTGACCGTACAGGACGCACAGATAAAGCTCGAAAAGAAGGGCCTTAAGCCCAAAATCGTATATGTCAATAATGACGATGTGGCTAAGGATATTGTTATAAAGACCGAACCTGCGGCTCATTCTGAGGTTTCACAGGGTACGCTTGTAAAGGTATATGTAAGTAACGGCAAGCTCGTGAAGGCAGTCAATGTTCCCAAGTTTATCGGTATGACAATTGAAGAAGCAAGAGAAGAAGCAGAGAAGAAGAATCTCAAGCTGAAGGAAGTTGCCGGCTCAAGCAACGAGTATGAAAAAGATCAGGTAATAAAGCAGAACATTGCGGAAAACTCTGTTGTAAACGAGGAAACCGAGATTGAAGTAACCGTATGCGACGGCAAGGCTGTCAATATCAAGGCCGAAGTTTCGCTTAATCTGCCGACCGATGCAACCGATACGGGAACGTTCAAGTTTGAGTACTTCAAGGACGGCGTTTCGTTCAAGGAAGAAGAACGTGATATGGCTGTAAATTCGGGTAAAACTCTGACATTTGAAGTCAGCGGTACAGAACCTGCCACATTCACTGTCAAGATTACGAATGTGAACGACACATCGCTCAGCGGAGTTCTTGCGGAAATTAGTGTTGATTTCAAGAATGAGGACACAGAGCCTGAAATAGTAAGCTATGACGAGGGTCTGTTCAAAAAGCTCAAGTATGTAGCTCCCGATACTTCAAAGGATGAGTCTTCCTCCAATCCTGAGCCTACAGAGGTAAGCGGTTCAGTAACTGTTACGCTTCCGACTAACGCCGCTCAGTCAGGTACGTTTAACTTTACCTATATGGACAGTGACGGAAATGTGATCAAGACAGAAACCAAGGATATGTCACTTGCGGCAGGTAAGCCTGTATCGTTTGATGTTTCCGGTAAGGATAAGCGTACATATCTTATAAAAATCACAAATGTGAAGGACGAGGCTCTTACAGGAACACTTGCTGAAATAGAAATTGATTTCTCAGATGGTACTGTAAAGCAGAATATTATATCATACGATCAGAACCTGTTTAACAATCTGAAGTTCATTTCGAACGAAGCATCGGGCGAACATTCCGAAGAAACAGATGAATAACGAGGTTTGCCTTTGAAAAATGTAAAAACCGAAGGCATTATAACAAAGGCTGTCGGCGGCAACTACTATGTAGCTGTTGCCGACGGCGTTTTATGTTGTAATGCAAGGGGAGTGTTCAGAAAAGAAAAAATATCTCCGTGTGCGGGAGATAATGTCGTTGTCAGCATCGAGGAAAATGCCGTTCCGCTTATCGTAGAGATAAAAGAACGAAAAAATCATATCATCAGACCGCCGCTCGCCAATCTTGACTGTGCTTTACTGGTAACATCTGCGGTCGACCCTGTGCCGAATACGCTTGTGACAGATAAGCTGATTTCAATATTTGAAAGCAAGCACATCGAGCCTGTTATAGTAATAACCAAACAGGATCTGCGTGAATGCGAGGATTTCGCCGGAATATACAGAAAATGCGGATTCAAGGTGTTCTATATGGATAACAGCACAGGAAACGGCATTGATGCAATCAGAAGCTATATATCCGGCAAGCTGTCAGCGCTTATAGGCAATTCAGGCGTAGGAAAATCAAGCCTTATGAATCATCTGTTCCCGGGACTTGAAAGAAGCACGGGAGATATAAGCAAAAAGCTTGGCAGAGGACGTCATACGACAAGACAGGCGGAGTTATTTGCTATTGACGGAGGCTATATTGCCGATACGCCGGGATTTTCGACTGTTGAAGTAAGCAGATACGGCTTTATTCCGAAAAACGAACTGCAATATTCGTTCAGAGAGTTTTCTGAATATCTCGGTAAATGCCGTTTCAGAGATTGCGTTCATCTGAAAGAAAGCGGATGTGCCGTGACCGAAGCACTGCGTGAAGGAAAGATAAACAGCTCACGCTATGACAGCTATGTAAAAATGTGTGAAGAAGCCGAAAGGCTGAATGAATGGGAGTTTAAAAACAAATAATGAAGAAGTGTTATATAATCTGCGGCGGACCTGAGCCGTGTATGAGTGCGGAAATATCCGAGGGTGCGTTTATAATATGCGCAGACAGCGGATATGACAAGGCACTGCAGGCAGGAACCAAGCCGGATCTGATTTTAGGGGATTTTGACAGCCTTGAGAATCCTTTGCCGGACAATATAGAAACAATGCGTTCGCCTGTCCACAAGGACGATACCGATACAATGCTTGCTGTAAGAACCGCACTCGACAGAGGATATGACGACATTACGCTCATCAGCGCCTGCGGCGGAAGAACAGACCATACCTTAGCGAATATAGCGACGCTTCTGTTTATCCGTGAGCACGGGGCAAGAGCAAGCATAAAAGGCGACAGCACGGATATATACATACTTGAAGATGAAAAGATAACGCTTTCGCCCGATTTATCAAGATACCTTTCGGTGTTTGCAATAAGCGAAAAAGCAACGGTTTCCATAGCAGGCGCAGGTTATCCGCTTGACAATTATGTTATGGAACGCAGCTTTCCGATAGGCGTAAGCAATGAGTTCACCGAAGGCTCTGATTGCACGGTCGAAGTAAGGAGCGGACTTGCGGTTGTTATGACCGTCAAGAAATAAGTAACAAAATATCTCCCTGAGGAATAAAGTGTAATAGCTTCAGCTGACGGGAGGTATTTTTATGATGAGAAGGCACAGACCGGGACGTTCAAAATTTCCTGCGTTCATACTCGGTCTTGCCGGTATTCTTATATGTGTTACCTGTATGTCAGCCGAAACACTGCTTGTTATACTGTCACTGCTGCTCATTGCACTGGGAGTATGGCTGATGTTCTTTTGCTGAAAGAGAGGTACATATTATGAAAATCGTAGTTTGCAAGACGCCGAGAATACTGGCAGGCTTCTTAAGATTGTTTTTCGGTATAAGAAAGACGGAAGGATAAAGAACTACCCCCGGTTGCTTATGCAATCGGGGGTAAACATTAAGTGTGACGATTATCTGTATTTGCCGTTCTGGATATTCTTCATAAACTGTCGCTGTGACATCTCACCCGTGCTGACTTTCCAGGAATCCTCCTGCTCGAGCTTCCAGTTATTGTGATAAGAGGCCGGGATCTGCGGTTCGCAATTTTTCCAGATGCCATAAATGATCAGACCGATAAATAAAACTATAAATGTCATATTTTCCTCCTTTTGAATAAGCCGTACCAATTTGCATCGGGTTTTATCCTTTGGCTTAATGATAACAGATAATGTGTACAATAAAACGGTCAGGAAAGAAATTTTGAGAAAAATTTAAACGCTCGAATATTCATGGCACAGCGGCATATATTATTACGGACAGACATAATGACAGGAGCGGTTTCAGAGGAAATTTTGACTTTTTGTAAATTTTTTTCGTAAAACGCTTGACAAACATCAAACTTCGTGTTATAATATACAAGCACTCAGGAGAGTGAACAGAATATCGCGGGGTGGAGCAGGGGTAGCTCGTCGGGCTCATAACCCGAAGGTCGTTGGTTCGAATCCAGCTCCCGCAACCATTTAAAAAGCACTTAGCATCACGCTGAGTGCTTTTTTGTTCTTATTTCCGTTTTTCCTAATATACTTATCCAAAAGGATAAAAGGAGAATGAGAATGAAACATAACGGACGGCTGAAGGTAAAATTTGATTTCAGCTTCTTTGCGGTTGTGGCATTTATGATTTTTATCGACACGAGCGGAGCGGCGGTGCTGTCGTTGATTGCCTGCATTCTGCACGAAGGCGGCCATTTGCTCGCTATGGCTGTATGCGGAGCCAATCCCGAAAGGATAACGTTCTACGGAGGAGGAATCGCCCTGTCAAAGTCGGGAATGGAGAGCCTCACGGACGCTAAACGGCTTGTTATATTGTCTGCAGGGTGCAGTGTAAATCTGCTTGTTGCGGCGGCTTGTTTTGCTATGCAGGGAAATGACACGGCGGCGGTTTTCGGTGCAGTGAATCTTATCATCTGCATATTCAACGCTTTACCTATAGGATATTTTGACGGTGCAGAAGTGCTTGAGCTGCTTCTGACCGGATTTGTATCGCTGAGAACCGCCGAAAAAGTGAAAAAAATTGTCGGAACGGTTTTAGCGTTGATTATAACGGCAGGAGTGATCGTATATTGCGTTATGTGCGGTGAAAGCGTTTCGTTATCGCTGTTTTTTGTTGTGCTTTTTCTGATACAGGCACAGCTTGTTTCGTAGGGCTTGCAATAAAGCCGATAATGTAGTAAAATATACTGTATAACTATAATTTTCGGAACGGAAGTAGAAAAATGCTGAAGGAAAAATTAGATAAAATTTTATTGAAGGTGCAGAAGCCGTCACGCTATATCGGCGGTGAAGTAAACGCTGTTGTTAAAGATAAAAGCAAGGTGGATATACGCTTTGCTTTCTGCTTTCCCGACACATACGATATAGGAATGTCGCATCTCGGGATAAAGATACTATATTCCCTCAAGAACAGCGTGCCTAATTACTGGTGCGAGCGTGTGTTCATGCCCCTTCCCGATATGGAAGAACAGATGAGAAAGAACGATATTCCTCTTTACGGTCTGGAAAGCCTTGATCCCATCAAGGATTTTGAGTTTATCGGCTTTACGCTCCAGTATGAGCTTTGCTATACAAATATCCTGTCGATGCTTGACCTTGCAGGTGTGCCTGTTTTTGCTAAAGACAGAAAGGATCTGTTCCCGATAGTAATGGGCGGCGGTCCCTGCGTATGTAATGCAGAGCCGATAGCCGATTTCTTTGATTTGTTCGTACTCGGTGAAGGCGAGGAAGTAAACCTCAAGATGATGCAGCTTGCCGAAAAGTTCAAGAAGAACGGCGGCACAAAGCAGGAATATCTTGAACAGGCGGCACAGATTGAGGGAATCTATGTTCCTTCGCTCTATGATATAAGCTATAACGAGGACGGAACGGTAAAAGCGATAACACTGAAGAATAATGCTCCCGCAAAAGTCAGAAAGCAGATTATAGACGATTTTGACAAGGTCTATACTCCCGACAGCTTTGTTGTGCCTTATACCCAGATAGTACACGACAGGTCGGTAGTCGAGGTGCTGAGAGGCTGTATCAGAGGCTGCAGATTCTGTCAGGCAGGCTTTATATATCGTCCTTTCAGAGAAAAATCAAAGGAAACTATAGTAAATCAGGTAAAGAGCCTTACGGAAACCACAGGCTATGACGAGGTATCGCTTTCATCGCTGTCCACAAGCGACTACAGTGATATTGAGGGGCTTTTGAATGATATAACCGAATATACCGATAAGAAAGGTGTCAACCTTTCTCTCCCGTCACTGCGTATAGATAAATTCAGCGACGAGGTCGTAAAGAAGATAAAGAGCGTGAGAAGAAGCGGACTTACATTTGCTCCCGAGGCAGGCTCACAGCGTCTGCGTGACGTTATAAACAAGAATATCACCGAGGAAGCTATATTCAAAAGCTGTAAGATTGCCTTTGAGGGCGGATACAGCTCGGTCAAGCTGTACTTTATGCTTGGTCTGCCGACAGAAACGCTTGATGACATAAAGGCGATAAAGGAGCTTGCAGATAAGATAATCGACCTCTATTACAATACAGAGGGCAGAAGCAAAAAGGCGATAAGCATCTCAATCTCGCTGTCAACATTTATACCGAAGCCCTTCACCCCCTTTGAATATGAGCCTCAGGCAACAGAGGAGCAGATAAACGAAAGACAGAAATATCTGCTTGATATTATAGGCTCAAAGGGAAGAAGACGTATTGATGTCAGCTGGAGCCATTATGATACGACAATACTTGAAGCTGTGCTTGCAAGAGGCGACAGAAAGCTGTCTGCGGTTATCTATGAGGCATGGAAGAACGGCTGTAAGCTGGACGGCTGGAACGAGTATTTCAAGCCTGATATATGGAATGCGGCATTTGAGAAATTCGGTATCGATAAGGCGTTCTATGCAAACCGCAAGCGTGAATATGACGAGATTGCCCCGTGGGAGCATATGGATATGCTGTTTGACCGCAGCTTCCTTGTCAGAGAGAATATCAAGGCTCACGAAGAAAAAACAACCGCAAACTGCCGTGAAAAGTGTGCAGGCTGCGGTATAAACAAATGCTTAGGAAGGGCTTGCTTTAAATATGAATGAGAATAATATCGCTGTCCGCCTGTTTTTTTCAAAGACGGGCAGAGCAAAGTATATATCGGCGCTTGACCTTATCACCTGTTTTCAGCGTGCGATAAGACGTACAGATATTCCGATATGGCACACACAGGGCTTCAATCCCCATACCTATGTAAATGTAAATCTTCCGCTCTCGCTCGGCAGCGAAGGCATAAACGAGTCTATGGATATAAAACTCACCGAGCAAACGGATTTCGATGTTGTGCGGGACAAGCTCAATGCCGTTTTACCGCCGGATATAAGAATAATAAGAGTAGCCCTGCCTGTAAAAAAGCATACCGAAATAGAAAAATCGGTGTATTCCGTGAATATCGTCTGCGATTACGAAAAGCTGGAGGAATTCATGAAACTGCCGGCTATCGAAGTGGAGAAGAAGACAAAGAAGGGCATAACAACGCTCGACATTAAACCGTTCACAGAAATTAAAGATTATGAACGAGGATATTTCACACTGATAATGCCGTCCGGCTGTGATTTTACGCTCAATCCGTCACTTTTCTTTGACGCATTTGAAAAGTACAGCGGAGAGGAAACCGAAAGACTTGACATAGTAAGAACCGGCATACTTTGCAAGGACGGAACGCAGTTCGAGTAATTTTACGATTATTGCAGCGGCATTTGCGAAAAACATAGTTTTAACCGAAAAAATTCACAAAAAAGTATTGCAAATTTCGTACAAAGGTGCTATAATATTAAAGCATTTGAAATCCGCTGAGGGTATAAGTATGCCTTTTGGCATATACTGTCAGCGTGTTTAATGCCATTAGTGCGAAAAGCACAAAGACATTAAAACGGGTAGTCCGCTGTATTTAACGGCAAAAGTTGCCGTTTTCCGTAGCGTAAACGCACGGAGGATAAGCCGATACAAGAATATCCGAAAACCAGGAGGAAAACATGGACGCATTAAAACTCATTGCACAGGACAGCCTTAAGGCTGAAGCACCTAAGTTAAACGTAGGTGACACAGTTAAGGTACACGTACGCATCGCAGAAGGCGACAAGTTCCGTATCCAGATATTCGAGGGTACAGTTATCGCCAAGAAGCACGGCGGCGTAAGCGAAACTTTCACAGTAAGAAGAGTAGCTCACGGCTGCGGTATCGAAAGAGTATTCCCTCTGCACTCACCTACAGTAGAGAAGGTTGAGATCGTTAGAGAAGGTAAGGTACGCAGAGCTAAGCTCTATTATCTTCGTGACAGAGTTGGTAAGGCAGCTAAGGTTAAGTCCAAGATATAAGACCTTACATCATTTCCTCATCGAATTTTCAAGGCAGTGGCATATTGCCACTGCGTAAATTCGATATTTTATTCTGAAGGGACGCACTATGGAAGAAAAGAACTTGACTGAAAATGAGAATAACGGCACTGCTGACAGCAAGAAGTTTTTTGCCGATATGTTCGACTGGATGTGCAGTATTTTTTCAGCCATTTTGTGCTTTATAATTATATTTGCACTTTTTGCCCGTGTGATAACCGTTGACGGAGAATCAATGGTTCCTACGTTACAGGACCAGCAGAGGCTTATCGTATCCGATATGTTCTATACTCCGCAATATGACGATATTGTCATTCTGTATGCGGATAAGCTGGTTAACGAATCCTCAGGCGGCTACGGCAAACCGATAGTCAAAAGAGTGATAGGACTCTCCGGCGACAAAATCAGAATCGACTTTGTAAAAGGTGTTGTTTACAGAAACGGAGAACAGCTCCCTGATGACTATACAAACACGCCCACCAATCTTCCTGAGAACTTCCCAAATAATCAGGATGTAACGGTCGAGGACGGAAAAATATTTGTTCTCGGTGACAACAGGAACGGGTCAAAGGACAGCAGAAGCAATCAGATCGGACAGGTTGATATGCGCTATATAATGGGAAAAGCGTATCTTCGTATCTGGCCGCTGAACGCACTCGGAATGTTATAATCGTTTTTTAAACGTATGTTAGCGGAGGTACAATGGCACAGGTATCCAATATACAGTGGTTTCCAGGTCATATGACCAAAACCAAGCGACAGATAGAGGCTGATTTAAAGCTGGTTGACGCTGTTGCCGAAATAGTAGATTCAAGAATACCCGAATCCAGCAGAAACCCCGTCATCAGCGATATAACAGGTTCTAAACCGAGAATAATTCTTCTTAACAAATGCGATTATGCCGATGAAAAGGTTACTGCCGAGTGGCAGAAATATTACACGGCTCAGGGCTATAAAGCCATGATATGCGACTGCAGGAGCGGTAAGGGTGTAAAAGCGTTTACGCCGAATGTCAAAAATCTGCTTTCAGACCTTCTTGCTAAGCGCAAGGCGAAAGGCATTGTGGGTCAGTCGCTGAGAGTTATGGTAGTAGGTATACCGAATGTCGGTAAATCTTCTTTTATAAACAGGATTTCGAAGGCGGGAAAGACCAAGGTAGAGGACAGACCCGGTGTTACAAGAGGCGCTCAGTGGGTATCTCTTGATAAAGAGCTTGAACTGCTCGACACTCCCGGAATACTTTGGCCGAAATTCGACGATCAGCAGGTAGCGATAAAGCTCGGCTATACGGGTGCTATCAAGGACGATGTAATGGATGTCTGCGAGCTTGCAGACAATCTGCTCGGTTACCTGTGGGAAAACTACAAGGGAAACGTTATCGCACGTTACAAGCTGGACGAAAACACGGAAAAGCCCGACCTTGAAATGATAGCAAGAAAGCGTGGAATGCTTATTTCGGGCGGCGAGCCTGATATAGAAAGAGCGGCGGCTGCTGTACTCGATGAATTCAGGAGTGGTAAACTTGGCAGAATCTCTCTCGAAAGACCTTAAGACAGGCGAAGAAAAGAAAGATTTATTTCTTTACGATAATGAAATGAGAACGCATTGCGGAGTCATCTGCGGTATTGACGAAGCAGGGAGAGGACCTCTTGCGGGCGATGTCTATGCGGCGGCTGTTATACTTCCCGATGATACAATCATTGACGGGATAAATGACAGCAAAAAGCTGACCGAGAAAAAGCGTGAAGCCCTGTTTGACATTATCCGTGAGAAAGCTGTCAGCTACTGCATAGCTACAGCGTCTGTCGAAGAAATCGACAGTATGAATATACTTAATGCCGCTATGCTTGCTATGAAAAGAGCATACGAGGGTCTTGATGTAAAGCCTGATACCGCACTTATCGACGGCAATAAGACGCCCGGACTTGGTATACCGGAAACGGCTGTTGTCAAGGGTGACGCAACAAGCGCATCAATAGCGGCGGCATCAATACTTGCAAAGGTTGCCCGTGACCGTTATATGAAAGAGCTTGCCGAAAAGTATCCTCGGTATATGTTTGAAAAGCATAAAGGCTACGGTACAAAGCTCCACTATGAAATGCTTGATAAATACGGAGCAAGCGATATTCACAGAAAGAGTTTTCTTGTGAAATATTTCAAGGCAAAAAATGCAGGCAAATAACGAAAGAGCCGTAAAAGGTGAGCTCGGTGAAGATTTCACTGCCGACTATCTTGTAAAAAACGGCTATGATATTATAACAAGAAATTACCGCAAGCCCTGCGGGGAGATAGATATAGTAGCGTCGAAAGGCGATATACTTGTTTTTGTGGAAGTAAAGACACGCAGATACAGAAGTCTTGTAAGCGGGGTCGAAGCGGTAGGATATAAGAAAAAGGGCAGGATAATTGCAACTGCCGACTGTTTTCTCGCCGAATACGGCGAAGAAAAGCAAATTCGCTATGATATAGCGGAAGTAACGGTTTCGACCGGTGATGCTGTGCGTGTGATTGATTTCAGATATTTCAAGGACGCATTCGACACTACAGGCTATGAAACGCAATTTTAACTCTAAAGAAGGATGTTTGTTATGAACTACAAAAGCACCAGAGATGTCAAGGTAAATGTACCGAGCGCTTATGCTATTTCACAGGGTCTTTCGTCTGACGGCGGACTTTTTGTTCCCGAAAATCTCCCGAAGCTCTCTGAAGAAAAGATAATGTCGCTGTGCGATATGTCGTATGCCGAAAGAGCTTACGAGATATTCAGACTTTTCCTTACAGACTTTACCGATGATGAGATAAAGCACTGCGTAAACGGTGCTTACAACGATAAGAATTTTGCAACCGACAATATCGCTGAGATTTCTCACCTTATCCCCGGTACATACATTCTTGAGCTGTGGCACGGCCCCACCTGTGCATTCAAGGATATGGCACTTCAGATTCTTCCTTATCTGCTCACAACTTCCGCAAAGAAGACAATTGACGGTAAGAAGATTTCTATCCTCGTTGCTACAAGCGGTGATACCGGTAAAGCGGCTCTTGAAGGCTTCAAGGACGTTGACGGTACATCAATAATGGTATTCTATCCTGAGGACGGCGTAAGCAATATGCAGAAGCGTCAGATGACAACTCAGGAAGGAAGCAACGTAAACGTTTGCGCTGTTGTCGGCAACTTTGACGATTGCCAGAGCGGTGTAAAGCAGATATTCACAGACAAGAGCGTTATCGCTCAGCTTGAAAAGGCAAACACCGTATTCTCAAGTGCGAATTCTATAAACTGGGGCAGACTTGCTCCCCAGATAATCTACTACGTTTCATCTTATGTTCAGCTTGTAAAGGACGGCGAACTCAAGTACGGCGAAAAGCTGAATGTAGTAGTACCTACAGGTAACTTCGGTAACATACTTGCCGCATATTACGCTAAGCAGATGGGTATTCCGATAGGCAAGCTGATATGCGCGTCTAACGCTAACAACGTGCTTACCGACTTTATAAATACAGGTATCTATGACAGAAACAGAAAGTTCTACACGACTGTTTCTCCCTCAATGGATATACTTATTTCAAGCAACCTTGAAAGACTGCTGTATCACCTCACGGGTGAAAACGATAAGCTGATAAACGAGTGGTTTACAGCTCTTAAGAATGACGGCAGATACGAAGTAAACGACAGCGTAAAGGCGGCTATTAAGGAAAACTTCTATGCCGGATGCTGCGACGATGAGCAAACAAAGGGCGCTATCAAGGAAGTATTCGATGAATACAGCTACCTTATGGACACCCACACTGCCGTTGCTTACAAGGTATACGAGGACTACAAGAAGAAGACGGGCGACAACACTAAGACGCTTATCGCTTCAACTGCCAACCCTTACAAGTTCGGCTTTGCGGTATATGATGCTCTGGGCGGCGAAACTGAAGGTGTTGATGAGTTCGAGCTTATCGGCAAGCTTGAAAAGCTGACAAAGACAACCTGCCCCAAGGCACTTTCCGATACAAAGAACAAGCCTGTAAGATTTACAGGTTCGATAAAGCCCGAAGAAATGGCTGAGGCAGTTCTTGAATTTATAAACAAGTAATTAAGGAGCGTTTATTTGAGAGTATTCACAATGGGGGATCTTCATCTGCCTTTCGGCAGACAAAAGCCGATGGATATTTTCGGTGGCTGGGAGAATTATACCGAGCGCATTGAAAAAAACTGGAACAGTGTTGTCGGAGAAGATGACTGCGTTGTGATACCCGGCGATATAAGCTGGGCAATGTCGATTGAGGAGGCGCTTCCGGACTTCGAGTTTATCAGCAGAAGGCTCAGAGGCAGGAAGATAATCTCAAAAGGTAACCACGATTACTGGTGGACGACACTGAAAAAAATGAACGGCTTTTTACAGACAAACGGTTTTGATAATATCAGAATTCTGCATAATAACGCTTTTGAGGAGTGCGGTATAGCAATCTGCGGCACAAGAGGCTGGATAAACGATGACGGCGAACCGCAGGATGAACTTGTGCTTCTCAGAGAGGCGGGCAGAATGGATGCTTCTCTTAAAGCCGCTGTGTCAACAGGTCTTGAGCCTGTGGTATTCATACACTATCCGCCGATATACGGCAACGAGCAGAACGATTACATTCTTGATGTGATGTCAAAATATCCTGTGAAAAGATGCTTTTACGGTCACGTACACGGTGCTCCGTGCTTTCCGAAGGCTTTTCAGGGCGAAAGGGACGGAATTACATACAGAATGGTATCGGCTGACTATGTTAAATTTACACCTGTACTTGTGCAGGAATAAAATACAATAATACGCATCGCCGTATATAAGGCTATGCAAAAACGGAGGATTTTTCAAATGGAGATCATTTCAAACAACAAGACCGCAACAAATACGGTTGAGGTAGAATTCAAGGCATCAGCCGAAGAATTCGAGCAGGCAGTACAGGCAGCTTATTTAAAGAAGAAAAAGAACATAAACGTTCCCGGCTTCAGAAAGGGTAAGGCACCCCGTAAGATAATCGAGGCTGAGTACGGCGAAGGCGTTTTCTATGAAGATGCTGTTAACGGTATGTACCAGAAGAGCGTTGCGGAAGTTATCGACGAACTTAAGCTCGAAGTTGTTGATATGCCCAACATCGAAGTAACAGAAGTAAGCAAGGAGAACGGTGTTTCTTTCAAGGCTACATTTACAACAAAGCCCGAAGTTGAAATCAAGGACTATAAGGGTATAAAGGTAAACAAGACTGTCAAGAATGTAACTGACGAAGATGTTGCAAACGAGCTCAAGAGATATCAGGAGAAGGATGCAAGAATCATCGACGTTACAGACAGACCTCTTCAGAAGGGCGATACAGCAGTATTCGACTTTGAAGGTTTCGTTGACGGCGAAGCATTTGAAGGCGGCAAGGCTGAGCATTTCTCACTTGAGATCGGCAGCGGTCAGTTTATCCCCGGCTTTGAGGATGGTATGGTAGGTCACAGCATTGACGAAGAATTCGAAATCAATGTTACATTCCCCGAGAACTACAATGCCGAGAACTTAAAGGGCAAGCCCGCAGTATTCAAGTGCAAGATTCATGAGATTAAGGCTAAGGAATACGCTGAGCTCGACGATGAGTTCGCTAAGGATGTAAGCGATTTCGATACACTTGACGAATTCAAGGCTGACATCAGAGCAAAGCTTGAGGAAAGCGCTAAGAATGCCGCTGACGCTAAGCTCGATGCCGATATTACAGACGCTGTTATCGAAAAGCTCGAGGGCGAGATTCCCGATGCTATGATAAACAACCGTGTTGACGACCTTGTTCGTGACTGGGAGTACAGAAACAGATACCAGGGTATCACAGTTGCTGATTACCTCAAGTTTACAAACACAACTATAGAGCAGTTCAAGGAAAACTTCAAGGAGCCCGCTGCAAAGCAGGTTAAGCTCAGACTTGCTCTTGAGAAGATCGCTCAGATCGAAAACGTTGCTGTAACAGATGAGGACGTTGAGAAGGAATACGCTGAGATGGCTGAAAACTACAAGATGGAGCTTGACAAGGTTAAGGCTCTTGTTGCCGAAGAAGCGCTCAGAAAAGACCTTGAGGTTGAGAAGGCATTCGACATCGTTCGTGAGAGTGCAGACGTAACCGAAGTTACTGAATAATTAAGTTTTTGCAATCGGGAGCTTTCTGTATCATTATGGAAAGCTCTTTATTGTAAATAAAAAACATTTTGAAAGGCAGGAGTTTTATGAGTTTAGTACCAACCGTCATTGAACAGACAGGCAGAGGAGAAAGAGCTTACGATATATTCTCAAGACTGCTTAACGACAGAATTATCATGCTTAACGAAGAAGTAAACAATGTTACTGCGGGACTTGTTGTTGCACAGTTACTGTTTCTTGAAGGACAGGATCCCGATAAGGACATCAGCCTTTATATAAACAGCCCCGGCGGTTCTATCTCCGCAGGTATGGCTATATATGACACAATGAACTACATCAAGTGCGATGTATCTACAATCTGCGTAGGTATGGCGGCTTCTATGGGAGCATTCCTGCTTTCAAGCGGCGCAAAGGGCAAGCGTTTCTGCCTGCCGAACTCAGAGGTTATGATTCATCAGCCTCTTATCAGCGGCGGACTCAGCGGTCAGCAGACCGATATTACGATTCACGCAAAGTACCTTGAGAAAACAAGAGAAACACTTGAAAAAATAATGGCAGAAAACTGCGGCAAGAGCTATGAGCAGCTTCATAAGGACTGCGAAAGAGATAATTTCCTTTCGGCTGAAGAGGCTTGCGCTTACGGTCTTGTTGATAAGGTAATTGCAAAAAGATAACCACTTGAAAGGAATTTGACCATGCTTAGATGCAGTTTCTGTGAAAGAACTGAGGATCAGGTTGAAAGAATAATTTACGGTGCTAGCGGCTGTATATGCAATGATTGCATAGTAGCCTCATACCAGATGCTGATGGAGCAGGAAGACAAGGCCTCCGGCAAAAAATCCAAAGGCAAGCAAAAGGAAGATAAGCATGAGCTTATAAAACCTGCAGAGCTTAAGGAAATCCTTGATAAGTATATAATCGGTCAGGATGAAGCAAAGAAAACCATCTGCGTATCGGTGTATAATCATTATAAGAAAAATTTCTTCGGTGATGAGGCAACTGCAGACGAGATAGAACTTCAGAAGAGCAATGTTCTGCTGCTGGGACCTACCGGTGTCGGTAAGACCATGATTGCCCAGACGCTTGCCAATGTGCTGAAGGTGCCTTTCGCAATTGCCGATGCAACAACGCTCACACAGGCAGGATATGTCGGTGAGGATGTTGAGAATGTTCTTCTCAGACTTATACAGGCGGCTGATTATGATATTGAGGCGGCTGAACACGGAATCATATATATCGACGAGATAGATAAGATAACAAGAAAGTCTGAAAACACTTCGATTACCCGTGATGTAAGCGGTGAGGGCGTGCAGCAGGCACTGCTCAAGATTATCGAGGGTACAGTGTCAAATGTTCCCCCTCAGGGAGGCAGAAAACATCCCAATCAGGAATTCATACAGATTAACACAAAGAACATCCTGTTTATCTGCGGCGGTGCATTCGAGGGTATAGATAAGCTGATAATGCAGAGAACAAGCTCATCGGCACTCGGCTTCGGCGCAGAGGTAAAGAGCAAGCAGGACAACAAGATAAACGAGGCACTGCATCAGGTAGAGCCTGAGGATCTTGTAAAGTTCGGAATTATCCCCGAGCTTGTCGGCAGACTCCCCGTAATTGCCGTACTTGACGATCTTGACGAGGACGCACTTGTAAAGATACTGTCCGAGCCGAAGAACGCTATCCTGAAGCAGTACAGCTATATGTTCTCGCTTGACGGCATAGAGCTTGAGATTACCGACGATGCAATGCGTGCCATAGCAAAAAAAGCGGCTGAAAGAAAAACAGGTGCAAGAGGTCTGCGTACAGTAGTCGAGGAGGCACTCTCCGACATTATGTTCGATGCACCGAGCGACGATACCATATCAAAGGTAATCCTCACAGGCGAATGCGTCACCGACGGTAAAGCACCGGAGGTTATCAGAGATCCTTCCGCAAGAAAAAGCAGAAGGAACAGCGAAAAGAAAACCGCAAAGAAAAATCCCGCATAACAAAGGTTGAGCTGTTTTCGTTGACTGATAAAAATTAAAAAATTTTTTTAAAATAGTATTTACAAACGTTGCTTTGTATGCTATAATAACTTTGTTGTGCATTGCACACAATCAATTCTTGTCTTGGCTCTGTGGAGAATGCTCGTTATGAGAAACACCGTTTCCCGCCGCTATGACAAAGAAAATATTTTTAAGAGGTGTAACCATGCTTTTAAAGGAAGAAAAGACAGCGGTTATCGAAGCTAACCGCACACACGAGAACGACACAGGTTCTCCCGAAGTACAGATCGCTATTCTCACAAAGAGAATCAACGACTTAACCGAGCACTTAAAGACACATAAGAAGGATCACCACTCACGCCGTGGTCTTCTTAAGATGGTAGGTCACAGACGTAATCTGTTAAATTACCTCGCTAAGAAGGATATCGAACGCTACCGTGCAGTAGTAGCTAAGCTCGGTCTTCGTAAGTAAGAGTTTAAAAAAGGGCAGGGCATTTTTGTTCTGCCCTTTAACCCTTATTTCAGCATTGATTTTTTTGACTTAAGGAGAAGCAGTGCAGTCAGCAATAAATTGAACGGAATAATGTTATTCCGCTGAATTTATTGCTAACGCTGTTTCTCTTAAAATAAAACAGGAGGAACAATATGTTCGAGAATTACAAAACATTCAAAACGACATTTGCAGGCCGTGAGCTTATGGTCGAAACCGGTAAGGTATGCGGACTTGCAAACGGTTCTTGCTGGGTACACTACGGTGAAACAGTCGTAATGGTAAACGTTACAGCAAGCGCAAAGCCCAGAGAGGGTGTTGACTTTTTCCCTCTTGCAGTTGACTACGAAGAAAAGCTCTACGCAGTAGGTAAAATTCCCGGCGGTTACTTAAAGAGAGAGGGCAGACCCAGCGAAAAGGCTATACTGAACTCCCGTGTAGTTGACCGTCCTATGCGTCCTCTGTTCCCCAAGGATATGAGAAATGACGTTGCTATCGTTATGACGGTTCTCGCAGTAGATCCCGAAACACAGCCTGAGATTATCGCTATGATCGGCGCTTCTATCGCAGTTTCCATTTCCGATATTCCGTGGAACGGTCCTATCGGCGGTATCTCCGTAGGTCTTGTTGACGGTGAGATTGTTCTTATGCCTGATGCAGAGCAGAGAGCAAAGTCAGACCTTCAGCTGACCGTTGCGTCAAGCGAGAAGAAGGTCGTAATGATTGAAGCCGGCGCAAACGAAGTTGACGATGATACAATGCTGAAGGCTATTATGGCAGGTCACGAAGAGATCAACAAGTCACTTATCCCCTTCATCAAGCAGATTCAGGCTGAGATTGGCAAGCCCAAGTTCAGTTTCCCCTCAATGGAGGTTGATCACGATCTGTTCGAGGCTATTCAGAACAAGTACACCGAGCAGGTAAAGTTCGCTCTTGATACAGACGACAAGAATGTCCGTGAGGAGCGTTTACAGCCTATAAAGGATGCTATCCACGCAGAATTTGACGAGCAGTATCCCGACAAGGCCGCTATGATTGACGAGTGCATCTACAAGTTACAGAAGTTCATCGTAAGACGTTGGCTGTTAGACGAGCAGAAGCGTGTTGACGGCAGAGGTATGGACGAGATGCGTCCTCTTGCCGCTGAAGTAGGACTTCTTCCCAGAGTACACGGCTCAGGTCTGTTTACCCGTGGTCAGACACAGGTTATGACAATCACAACCTTAGGCCCTGTAAGCGACAGCCAGAAGCTCGACGGCATTGACGAAGAAGAAACAAAGCGTTATATGCACCACTATAATTTCCCTGCATACTCTGTAGGCGAAACAAAGGCAAGCAGAGGCCCCGGCAGACGTGAGATCGGTCACGGCGCACTTGCACAGAGAGCGCTCGAACCCGTTATCCCTCCCGTTGAAGAATTCCCATACGCAATAAGACTTGTATCTGAAGTGCTTTCTTCAAACGGTTCAACATCACAGGCTTCTATCTGCGGTTCTACGCTTTCACTGATGGACGCAGGCGTTCCGATAAAGTCACCTGTTGCAGGTATTTCCTGCGGTCTTATCACAGAAGGCGACCGTTGGATGACAATGGTAGACATTCAGGGTCTTGAGGACTTCTTCGGCGATATGGACTTCAAGGTAGGCGGTACTCATAAGGGTATCACAGCTATCCAGATGGATCTTAAGATCGACGGTCTTACACCCGAGATTATCAAGGACGCATTTGCAAAGACACACAAGGCAAGAGATTACATCCTTGACGAAATAATGCTCAAGGCAATTCCCGAACCCCGTCCCACTGTAAACAAGTACGCACCCAAGATGCTCAACTACAAGGTACCCGTTGACAAGATAAGAGAAGTTATCGGTACAGGCGGTAAGGTTATTCAGAAGCTCTGCGCAGACTTCGAGGTTAAGATTGACATTGATGAAGAAGGCAATGTATTCATCTGCGGTCAGGATCTTGAAAAGGCTCAGAACTGCATAGCGATGATAAAGGCTATCACATCTCCCCCAGAGGTTGGCGCTATCTACAAGGGCAAGGTTGTTCGTATAATGAACTTTGGTGCGTTTGTTGAGATTGCTCCCGGCAAGGACGGCATGGTACACATTTCAGAGCTTGAAAACAGACGTGTAGAAAAGGTTGAAGATGTTGTTTCAATCGGTGACGAGATAATCGTAAAGGTTCTCGAAATCGACAACCAGGGTAAGATAAGACTTTCAAGAAAGGCTGCTCTTGCCGAAATCGAAGCAAAGAAGAAAAACGGCTGATAAAGCTGAATACTGTAAAAACAGACCTGTGAGAAACTCTCACAGGTCTTTTTATACACAATTTCGGCTTGCAATGGCACGCTGTTTGTGATATACTTATACTGTATCATTATGTGATAACTGCACGCTTTGCCGTATATTTTCCGCTCTTTTGCTAAGAATAAAAGAGAAAAAATCAGCAAAGGAGCAGGGTATGAATAAAGATAATATCACAAATAACGAACAGACTGACGAGGAGAACGAAGAACAGGCTGTAACCTGTCAGGTGTCGGATAACGGCATATTCGCATCAGAAAACGCTAAGCACAATATCCATTGCCTTAACGTAATCGGTCAGATAGAGGGACATTATATCCTTCCTCCCCAGAACAAGACCACAAAGTATGAACACATTATGCCTGCACTGGTAGCAATAGAGCAGGATATGAGCATAGACGGTCTGCTTATAATACTCAATACGGTCGGCGGAGATGTAGAGGCAGGACTTGCAATATCCGAACTCATCGCAGGAATGTCAAAGCCCACAGTGTCAATCGTAGTCGGCGGCGGTCATTCGATCGGCGTACCGCTTGCGGTAAGTGCAAGAAAGAGCTTTATCGTGCCGTCTGCAACAATGACCATCCACCCTGTCAGAATGAACGGACTTCTTCTCGGCATACCGCAGACGCTGTCATATTTTGAGCGTATGCAGGAGAGAATAATAAATTTCGTAAGCAAGAACAGCAGGATAAAGCCCGAGCGCTTCCGTGAGCTTATGATGAAGAAGGATGAGCTTGTAATGGATGTCGGTTCGGTTCTTGACGGTGAAACAGCCGTGAACGAGGGACTTATAGACAGCCTCGGAGGACTGAGCGATGCCGTGCAGTGCCTTTACTCTTTGATAGAACAGCAGAAAACCGATAAGGAAAGCGCTAAGCGCACTAAGTATAGTACAGGAAAAACCGTTTCGAAAAAAAGAGCTTCGTCCGCAACAGCTAAGACGGATACAAAAACCGCAGGCAAGGGTAAAGCAACAGCCAGAGTGAGTACGTTCAGAGAATATCATCCGTCGGCACAAAGAGCAGAAATGAGAGCAAAGCGAGGTGCGGAGAATGTTTCAGACCGTTGTAGATGAATCGGAGGTTTTCCGTAACGCACAGCTTTATGACAATAACTCCTATTATGCTGTTGACGGTTGTGTTTTTTCTTATACTGTCTGCGAAAAGAACAGCGTTTCTGTATCGCACGATTTACAGAGTTATCTGAAATACACGCAGATAAAGCCGCTTTAGGCGGCAGTCATTACGGGCGTAAGCCCATACATATATATTAAATAAACAATACGAAATAATCCGAAAGGAACAAAAGAAAATGGATTACATAAGCATAATCATTCAGGGCATTATACAGGGACTTACGGAGTTTCTTCCCGTTTCAAGCTCAGGCCATCTGTCTGTTGCCCAGCATTTTATGAATATCGGAGAAAACGCCCTTATAACCTCCGTTGTACTGCATTTAGGAACGCTTCTGGCGGTTTTTATAGCATTTTTCCCAACTATCTGGGGAATGATAAAGGAATTTTTCCTTACTATAAAGGATATTTTCACAGGTAAATTTTCGTGGAAGAATATGAACGCAAACAGACGTATGATGTTTATGGTCATAATTTCCACCGCTATGCTTGTACCGGTTTACTTCTTCAAAGACTTCTTTACAGGCTTTGAGGGCGACAATGACATTATTTTTGAGGGCTTTGCCTTTATCTTTACCGCAATTCTTCTCTTTATGTCTGATAAGTGCATAAAAGGCAACAAAACAGGCGATAAGATGAAGGTCGCAGATGCCGTTGCAATAGGCGCAATGCAGTGCGTGGCTCTGTTTCCCGGTGTGTCACGTTCAGGCTCTACAACCGCCGCAGGTCTTTTCTGCGGACTTACAAAGGAAACTGCGGTCACATTCTCGTTTATACTCGGTATCCCCGCAATTCTCGGCGGAAGTGTGCTTGAGATCGGTGATGCGTTAAAAAGCAATGTAGAGCTTGACTGGGTACAGCTCGGAATAGGCTTTGTCGTATCGGCGGCAGTGGGACTTCTTGCGATAGCTCTTGTAAAGTGGCTTCTTAAAAAAGACAGATTCAAGATTTTCGGATTCTATACGGCGGTACTCGGTCTTGCCTGCATAGGCATCGGTGCTTATGAACTGGCGACCGGCTCACACTTCGTTTTTGTTTTCTGACAGTAAAATATAATATAATGATTTTGGGAGAAAGGACGTAGAAACATGGCAGCAAAGCGCAATCTGAACAACAGCACCAATGAAGATAAGACCGGAACGTCAAAGTCATCGGGCAAAGCACGGAAAAAGGATCAGACTATCGAAGATAAGCAGCGTGAACTGAGTGAACGTTGTAAGACGGACATTGAAAAGGAGCTTAAATCGAAAAGAAGAAGAAGCTCTATAATTCTTTTCGCCATAGGTGTTCTTATGGCGCTGTTTACGATTATAGGTTTTATCGGTAGTCTTAACAGGGCGGAAGGCGACAGCCTCAATCTGCTTGATATGATTTATTCATTCCTCTGCGGTATGTTCGGCTTTACGGTATTTTTTACAGGCCCTATTCTTATATATGTAGCCGTACTTATTGCAACGGATAAGAGCAGGACAAGCATCCTCACCAAGATATTACAGCTGTCGGGCGGAATAGTGATATTAAGCACAGCTATACAGATATTCTTTGTAGGCAGTGTCGGAGAAGGCACGACCGACTTTTTCGGAGCGGTGGCAAGTCTTTATTCGGACGGAACACGGCTGACGGGCGGCGGTATCATAGGCGGTGTACCTGCGTGGCTTTTGCTATTGTTCGGCAATGTCGGCGCAATAGTAATGATTATACTGATTGCTTTCGTATTTGTTATGCTTATCAGCAGAAAGTCGCTTATGGACTTTTTAGGCGCTGTAGGAAAACCCGTCAAAAAGGTTGCGGTTACAGCAAAGGAGAAACACGCTCAGCATAAGGAAGAAATGGAAGCGTACAGACTTGAGCAGGAACAGCAGAGGATGCAGGCTGAAAGCGAGCGCAAGGAAAAAATTATAGAGCTTGAATCGAACGCTGTCGGAACTCCTGCAACAACGCTTCAGGAAAGACACGATGAGAATATCGAGGAGCAGAAAAAGGACAGCGATAATTTCATAAACGAGATTAACAATTACAACGGCAAGGTATCGCCCAAACCCGAAGAGGCGGTTCAGCAGAGCAATGAGCATTTACCTGAGATTGCTCCTGAGAGCGATGTACATATGTCGTGCGATAAGCTGCCAGACCTGCCCGTAGCCGATAACAACGGTTCTGTGCAAAAGGCACAGAGCATAACTGCAGATAAGCAGGAGGACAGCGAGCCGATACCGGAATATTTTCCGCCTCTGCCTATTTATCCGCCGGAGGAGGTCAATCCCGTTGAGGCTGCTTTGAATTCGTTTATAGAAGAAACAAATAGTGAACAAAATTCCTCTGTACAGAGAGAAGAGCAGTTTGTGAACGATGTGAACGCTCCCGTAGCACCGCCTGCTGAAGCGCCGTTTATCGCAGATAATACCGATTCCGGCATTGCCGAAAGTACCCCTGCCGGTATTACGGACAGTGCCGCAGAGCAGGAGGACAAGCAGGACGGCGATACAAGCGACAGTGATAAGCTCTACACAGTGACGCTTAACGAGGAAGATCACCCTCTGCCGCCTACTGCGCTTCTTGACGAGATTATGCCCGGTAAGGCACAGGAGGACATCGACAGAGAGCTTGAAACAAATGCGAACACCATTGTTGAAGCGTTACGCAGCTTCGGTGTTCAGACAAAATGTATCGGTACTTGCAGAGGACCGTCTGTAACAAGATATGAATTACAGCCTGCGGCAGGCGTTAAAATTTCCAAGATAACAGGACTTGCCGATGATATAGCGCTTAACCTCGCTTCATCCGGTATCAGAATCGAAGCGCCTATACCCAATAAACCCGCTGTAGGCATTGAAGTGCCGAACAAGATAAGAGATACCGTACCGTTCAGACAGCTTATCGAAAGCAGTGATATTGCCGAGAAGAAAAGCAAGCTGGCGGCTGTGCTGGGTAAGGATATTTCGGGAGGCATAGTAATAGCCGATATAGCCGAGATGCCCCATCTGCTGATTGCAGGTACGACCGGCTCGGGTAAATCCGTATGCGTGAACTCGATAATTATGTCGATACTTTTCAGAAGCAAGCCCGAAGACGTAAAGTTTATAATGATTGACCCGAAGGCCGTTGAATTTATGGCTTATAACGGCATACCTCACCTGCTTATCCCTGTTGTGACAGATCCTAAAAAGGCGGCAGGCGCTCTGAACTGGGCGGTAGGCGAAATGCTGAAGCGATACAGTATGTTCTCTGAGTACAATGTCCGCAATATACACGGCTATAACGCTCTTGCGGCTAAGGATCCCGAGATGGATAAAATGAGTCAGACGGTGATTTTTATAGACGAGCTTGCCGATCTTATTATGGCGTCGAAGAATGAGGTCGAGGACAGTATATGCCGTCTTGCACAGATGGCAAGAGCCGCAGGTATGCACCTTGTCATAGCTACACAGCGACCGACCGTAGATGTTGTTACCGGTCTTATCAAGGCTAATATCCCCAGCCGTATTGCATTAAAGGTAAGCTCGGGTACTGACAGCCGTGTAATTATGGATGAGCAGGGAGCCGAGAAACTGCTCGGCAAGGGCGATATGCTCTTCAAGTCCGTTTCTATGCCGAAGCCTATCCGTGTACAAGGCTGTTGGATTTCCGATAAGGAAGTTGAACGTGTTGTGGATTTTCTGAAGAATAAATTCGAGCTTGATTATGACGATGATGTTATGAAAGAGGTCGAGCGACAGGCAGAGCTTGTCAAGGGCAACGATAAATCCTCAGACAGCGTCGGCTTTGAAAGCGGAGATATTGATGTCAGCGACGATAAGCTGGAGGACGCTATCCGTATCGTAGTTGAAAACGGACAGGCAAGCGTAAGTACGCTTCAGCGAAAGCTCAAGCTCGGTTTCGGCAGAGCCGCAAGACTTGTCGATGTAATGGAAGAAATGGGCATCGTAGGACCGTCGCAGGGAAGTAAGCCAAGAGAAGTGCTTATGACTAAGGAGCAGTACTACGAGCGTCAGATGAATAAACAACAATAAAGGAAAGTGAAATAAATGCCTTTTTTACCTATATCAAAACAGGACATGAAAGACAGAGGGATAGATCAGCTTGATTTCATCTGTGTCACGGGCGATGCCTATGTTGATCATCCGTCATTTGGTATAGCTATTATATCCCGTATGCTTGAAAGCTGCGGCTGTAATGTCGGAATAATCGCTCAGCCCGTAACCGATGAGGATTTCAAAAAACTCGGTGAGCCAAAATACTGTTTTCTTGTAACGGGCGGAAATATAGACAGTATGGTGTCGAATTATACCGTATTCAAGAAAAAACGTTGGGATGATGCCTATTCCGAGGGCGGAAAGGGCGGAAAACGTCCCGACAGAGCGGTAACGGTATATTGTAAAACGCTTACAAGATTGTTCCCCGATAAAGAAATAGCGATAGGCGGACTTGAGGCAAGCCTGCGCAGATTTGCCCATTACGATTATTGGGCAGATAAGGTAATGCCGTCAATACTGGTTGACAGCGGCGCTAAGCTTCTGATGTACGGAATGGGCGAGCTTACTATAGTACAGCTTTACAGAGAGCTTGCCGAGGGCAAAAAGCTGTCGGAGATACACGACATAAGAGGTACCTGTTATCTTACCGAGCCTAAGAATACTCCTCTCGGTGCGGTGCAGTGCGACAGCTTCGAGATAGTCAGCGAGAATAAGAAAGCATACGCAAAATCCTGCCGTCAGCAGTATGACGAGCAGGACGAGGTTTACGGTAAAACTATGGTACAGCGTCACGGAAATATGATGCTTGTACAGAATCCTCCTCAGAGAAGCCTTACCCAGAGCGAATTTGACAAGGCATACGAGCTGCCTTATATGAAAGCGTATCACCCTTGCTATGAAAAAGGCGGCGGAGTTCCGGGTATAAAGGAAGTTGAGTTTTCCATAACTCATAACAGAGGTTGTTTCGGTTATTGTAATTTCTGTTCGATAGCCTTGCATCAGGGCAGAAGAATACAGACAAGAAGCGAGGAATCGGTTATAAACGAGGCAATCGACCTTACGAAAAAACCGGGCTTCAAGGGATATATCCACGATGTCGGCGGTCCTACCGCAAACTTCCGCAGGACCTCCTGCGACAAGCAGGAAAAGGCGGGACTTTGCAAGGGTAAAAAGTGCCTTGCTCCCGAACCTTGCCCTGCACTGAAGGTAGATCACAGCGAGTATCTTGATATGCTCAGAAAGATACGTTCCATAAAAAATGTCAAGCGTGTATTTATCCGTTCGGGTATAAGATACGACTATATGATGAAGGATAAGAACGATGAGTTTTTCAAGGAGCTTGTAGAGCATCACGTCAGCGGACAGCTTAAGGTTGCTCCCGAACACGCAAGCAACAAGGTGCTTGATCTTATGGGCAAGCCTCACATCGAGGTATACGAGGACTTTGAAAAGAAGTTCTACAAGTATACAAAGGAATGCGGTAAGGAACAGTATCTGGTGCCTTATCTTATGTCATCGCATCCCGGCTGTACCATAAAAGAGGCGGTCGAGCTTGCGGTGTTCCTCAAAAAGCATAACATCAGACCCGAGCAGGTGCAGGACTTCTATCCCACACCCGGAACAATATCGACAGCGATGTATTATACAGGGCTTGACCCTTATACTATGCAGGAGGTCTATATCCCCCGTGACCCGAAGGAAAAGGAGATGCAAAGAGCGCTCCTGCAGTATTACAAAAAAGAGAATAAGCAGATAGTTGCAAAGGCTCTCATAAGGGCAGGCAGACGTGACCTTATCGGATACGGTAAGGAATGTCTTATCACCCCCGACGGATTAGCCTTGCAGCAGGACAGAAAAGGAGCAGTGAAAAATGGCAAGAACTCCTCTTCAAAAGCAAAGACGTATCAACGACAGGGCAATAAGAGCGGCGGCAGGAGTAAAATGCAGAAGAAAAAGCACTAACGTGCTGATTGCGTTAGCTGTGATAATCGCTTGTGTTTGTATTTTTATGACTCTGAACGAATATGTGTTCAATATCGAACATCTTCCGTGCTGGAGCCGGATATTCGGCGGCAAAAACAGCGTAAGCGCCGAAATCTTTCATCATCACAGCCTGTACTTGAAATAGGAGAACATTATGCTTGTTGTTGACAGATTTGAAGAAGATAAAGCGGTAGTTTTTGATGACGAAAAGCAGATTATATTAGACAGAGACAAGCTATCTCACGATGTCAAAGAGGGCGATGCGGTCATCCTTTCGGATAGCGGTATATATGTTCCCGATAAAGCGAAAACGGAGCAGATGAGAAACGATAATCTCAGCCTTCTGCAAAAATTACTGAATAAATGACTAAGACCCTGCGGCATATTTACCGCAGGGCCATTTTTGTTAACGGCTTGTATGTACTTCCGTATAACCGCCGCTTGTACCAAGCCTTAATACCTGCCCGTTATCAAGCGTCAGCTTGGCGTTTGCACTTTCGCCGTCAAGCTGTTTTCGTACATCCGAAATAAATTCATCGGTGCTTTGCGTCTTGCAGAAAACTTTCAGAAGATTTTCAAGCGCAAGGATGTCGTTTTCGCTTTCTATGAACATTTCAACTTCCGTTTTATCGATATTTCCGCTTTTGTTATATACGATTCGAAGCTTTGATGTACGGCTGTTGTCGGCTGTGGATTTAGTGTAAAGATATACGATGTTGCTGATTTTCTGCATTGTAAAGCCGTTTTCGGTGAGTATATTTTCAACTGTAGCGTTGCTTTGGGAGATATTGCCGTTTACCTCGTCATTTTTGCCGTAGCCTATACACAAATCGGTTATCTCGAGTGCCAGAAAGATTGCAAATACTAAAGCCGCTCTTTTGATAACCCTGCTTGCAACGGATTTCTTTATCGTATTTTCGGCAATGCGTAAATCAGGCATACTGTCGTAGATTTTCAGTATTTTTATTGTTCTGCCGTTACTGCTGTATTTAAGATAACGCTTTGTTTCGCCTGTCAGGACAGCGTTTTCGTAAATCGTCTTTTTATATCTGTCAGTATCAAAATTCGCTCTCACAAATTCAAAATCCGTATTTGCGGTGATTTTCGAGATAAGACCGCCTCTTATGGCAAGAGTACCTTTGATTATTGTATTGCCGTCAAACTTATATGACGTTGTAAGAACTGAGGCAAATCTCAACAGACCGATAAAGAATATGATAATCGTCACCGCAAAGAACAGCATAAGGACAATTGCCGTATTATCCTGCAAAAATGTGCTTGTTATTTTAAGCACCGAAGCACCGCACAGACCGATAGCGGTAACGCCTGTGCCGACAGTGAACATAGAAATAAGGCTCACCGCCCACCAAAGCATCGCACCGAATGCGTGAGTGTGCTTCTCTGTTTCAAAAGACGGGTTTGAGTATATCATAGGCTTCTCCGTTTCATATTTATTTCTTTTTAAATTATAACAGCTATTTCCGATGCTGTCAATCGGAACAATTGCCGTGTTCAAAATTTACCGATGCCGTTCAAAACTCTTTACAAGTGCTTGAAATAGGTGTAAAATAGTATCATGATATGAAAGGAGATGCATTATGAAAAAGTGCTTAATTGTAGTGGATTATCAGAATGATTTTGTAAGCGGTTCGCTCGGCTTTGAAAAGGCAAAGACGCTCGAACTCGGAATCGCCAACAAAATAAATTCCTATCATGTAAACGGCGATGATGTCATATTTACTCTTGACACTCATTATGACGATTATATGGATAGCTATGAGGGAAAGCATCTGCCCGTACCTCACTGTATAGAGAATACGGACGGATATAAGCTGTACGGCAGTGTTGCCGACTGCGTTTCCGGCGAAGATATAGTATTCAGGAAAACCACCTTCGGCTCGGACGCTCTTTATGAGTATCTCAAAACCGCCTGCTACGGCTCTGTCGAGCTTGTGGGCGTGGTAACGAATATCTGTGTTGTTGCCAATGCCGTACTCGCAAAGACGGCTTTACCCGATGCGGATATAATAGTAGACAGCACGCTCACAGCATCAAATGACGAGCGACTTCACAATGCCGCCCTTGATACTATGGAAGGTATGCAGATAATAATAAAATAAAGGAGCAGACTAATGAACAAGGATAATTTCACAATGCTGTGCGATTTCTATGAGCTTACTATGGCGAACGGCTATTTTAAAAACGGCTTCTATAAGCGCACGACATATTTTGATGTATTTTTCAGAAACGTACCCGACAACGGCGGATTTGCGATTGTGGCAGGACTTGACCAGATAATCGAATATATAAAAGAGCTTCATTTTTCTGCCGAAGATATAGAATTTTTGCGCAGTAAGAAGATTTTTGATAAAGAATTTCTCGAATATCTCAAAGACTTCAGATTTACCGGCGATATTTACGCCGTACCTGAGGGTACGCCTGTTTTCCCGCACGAGCCTGTCCTTACCGTAAAGGCACCGGCTATCGAGGCACAGCTTATAGAAACCTATATCCTGCTTGCGATAAATCACCAGTCGCTTATTGCCACAAAAGCAAACAGAATAGTCAGAGCGGCAAACGGCAGAACAGTGCTTGAATTCGGCTCAAGAAGGGCACAGGGTGCAGACGGTGCCGTGATAGGCGCAAGAGCGGCTTATATAGGCGGTTGTGCAGGTACTGCTTGTACGCTGACCGATTTCAAGTACGGTGTTCCCGCAGGCGGCACGATGGCACATTCGTGGGTGCAGATGTTCGATACCGAGTATGACGCATTCAGGACTTACTGCGAAATATATCCGGATAATGCCGTATTGCTTGTTGACACTTACAACACACTGAAAAGCGGTGTTCCAAACGCTATAAAGGCATTTAAAGAGGTGCTTGTGCCTAAGGGTATCACAAATTTCGGCATAAGGCTTGATTCGGGCGATATATCCTATCTGTCCAAAAGAGCAAGAAAGATGCTTGATGAGGCAGGACTTCAGTGCTGTAAGATAGTTGCGTCAAATTCGCTCGATGAATATCTTATCCGTGATCTTATGATGCAGGAGGCTAAGATAGATACCTTCGGAGTAGGAGAAAGGCTCATCACCGCAAAGAGCGCACCCGTGTTCGGAGGCGTGTATAAGCTGGCGGCTGTGGAGGATGAACAGGGAAACATCATTCCCAAGATAAAGATAAGCGAAAACACCACAAAGATAACCAATCCCCATTACAAAAAGCTGTACCGTTTCTACGACAATGAAAGCGGCAAGGCACTTGCGGACGAGCTTTGTGTATATGATGAAACAATTGACGGCACAAAGCCTCACACTATTTTCGATCCCGATGCAATATGGAAGACAAAGACGCTGACCGATTACTCGGTAAAAGAACTGCACGTTACGGTATTCAAAAACGGCGAGCTTGTATATAAACAGCCGTCGCTGTTTGAAATAAAGCGCTACTGCGCCGAGCAGACAGAAACTTTATGGGACGAGGTAAAGCGTTTTGAAAATCCGCATACTTACTATGTGGATTTGTCAAAGAAGCTGTGGGATATAAAAAACGCATTACTTGAAAAGTCAAAGGACGGAAAAGATTTAAAATGAAAAAACCAATATCAATAACTCTCTGTGCGGCATTACTCGCTCTGTCGGGATGCTCGCAAAACACAAGCTCAGACGCTTTATCCTCGGATATTTCTTCTGCCGCATCGGATTCGCAAAGCACAGCATCGCAGGAAGAAAGCAGTGGCTCATCATTACAGAATGGTAACGGCGGATTCAAAGTAGAAGGTACTAAGCTGCTTGACGCAAACGGCAAGGAGTTTATAATGCGTGGCATAAATCACGCACACACATGGTATCTTGATGAAGATACAACGGCTATTAAAGCGATAGCCGAAACAGGCTCAAATGTAGTGCGTGTTGTTTGCTCAGACGGCGAGCAGTGGACAAAAGATACAGAGGATATGCTTGAAACGGTTATCGATCTTTGTATAGACAATGAGATGATTGCAGTTGTCGAAGTACACGACGCAACCGGCAAGGATGATAAGACTGCGCTTGATAAAGCTACTGATTACTGGATAGAGATGAAGAACGCTCTTATCGGCAAGGAGCAGTATGTTATACTCAATATCGCAAACGAGTGGACAGGCGGCTGGAACGGCGAATTATGGCGTGACGGTTATGTTGATGCTATCCCGAAGCTGAGAGAAGCGGGCATAAAGAATACTATCCTTGTCGATGCGGCAGGTTGGGCGCAATATGCCAAGAGCATAGGCGATTACGGTAAAGAGGTATTTGATTCCGATCCCGATAAGAATACGATGTTTGCCGTTCATATGTACGGCACGGCAGGAAAAAACAGCTCAGTTATAGAAAAGAATCTCAGATTTGCTACAGATAACGGACTTTGCGTAATAGTAGGCGAATTCGGATATACGCATACAGACGGCGATGTTGACGAGGCGTTTATAATGAAATATTGTCAGGAAAACGGTATAGGGTACATCGGCTGGAGCTGGAAGGGCAACAGCGGCGGTGTTGAATATCTTGATATAGCAAACAGCTGGGACGGTTCGGTTTTATCTGCCGATTGGGGCGAGAATCTGGTCAACGGCGAAAACGGCATAAAACAGACTTCTGTAAAATGCAGTGTGTTTACAAAGGAATAATAAATGACATTCAGAATTTATGACAAGCTCTGTGAGGACGCAAAGAAATTAAGAACTGAGGTATTTGTGGCAGAGCAGGGGTTTGAAACGGAATTTGACGATACTGACAGTAAGGCAAGGCACATAGTAGGCTATGACGGAGAAAAGCCTGTCGCCGTTTGCAGATATTTTTACGATGAAGAGCATAAGTCATATATGATAGGCAGGATAGCCGTCGTTAAAGAATGCAGAGGCTTGCATTACGGCGATAAGATATTATCCTTTGCGGAGCAGATGATAAAGCAAGACGGCGGAAAGTCGGTCGCTCTGTCCGCTCAGCTTCGTGCGTCGGGATTCTACGAGAAACAGGGCTATAAGAAGCACGGCGATGAGTATTATGATGAATACTGTCCTCATGTGCTTATGACAAAAGCCCTGTAAGGAGGAATTTATGACGGATATTATAACCGCAATGGAGAATCGCCACGCCGTAAGAACCTACGATCCTGAAAAAAAGATACCAAAAGAAATAACGGATAAGCTCAGAGAAAAGATAGACCTGCTGAATTCCGAAAGCGGACTTCACATACAGCTTGTAACAGATGAGCCTAAGGCTTTCGACAGCTTTATGGCGCATTACGGCAAGTTCTCTGGCGTTACCGATTATATTGCTCTTATAGGCAGAAAAAACGATAAGCTGAACGAAATATGCGGATATTGCGGCGAACAGCTTGTACTTCTGGCGGCACAGCTCGGACTTGACAGCTGCTGGGTGGCAATGTCATACGCCAAAGTAAAAAACGCTTATACGATTGCAAAAGGGGAGAAGCTGTGCTGCGTTATCTCTCTCGGCTACGGAAAGACGCACGGAACACCCCATAAAAGCAAATCACCCGAAGAAGTTGCGGTAATAAAGGATGATACGCCCGAGTGGTTTATAAGCGGTGTAAATGCCGCATTGCTCGCACCTACCGCTATGAATCAGCAGAGCTTCGGATTCATGCTTGACGGCGATAAGGTGCTTGCAAAAGCGGGTAAAGGCATACTTTCCGATATGGATCTCGGAATTGTCAAATATCACTTTGAGATCGGCTCAGGAAAAGAGTTTTTCAAGGATGAAATGAAACTCGCTTGATGAATATAATGTCTTGCATTCACTCGATATACGCATATTATTCATCATGCAAAAGCAGAATTTGCCGTTTTCACTGAAAAAATTGCTGTTTTCACATAATCTGACACAAACGAATGTATATATGTTATTATATAGATACAGGGTTATCCTGTAATATATTTGGGTAAAAGAAAGGCTTTGTGAAAATGGTACATTATGATTATATCCGTGAAGAATGCTCAGACATCGAAACAGGTGATTATATTTCGTATGCTATAATAGCCGTCAGGATAAAAGAGAATGACGGAGCGGTTACAGCGGAGGAAATATGCACAGTGCATGATGTGTTCCTGAACGAAAGCAGAGCAAGAGAGTTTGCTGAGATTTGCAACGAGCTTGGATTATCGCCCGTACATATCTATGACGCCGTACTGGACGCTATAGGATGAAAATCAATAGCATAAAACCGCCCCTCAGCGTGTCGATTCACACTGAGGGGCGGTTATGTATCATTTTGAACTGCTCTGATATTTCAGCTTTGTTGCAAGACCCCCTCTTATATGCCGCTCGTCCTTGTTTTTTTGCAACACCTCCTTGACCTTACCTGCAAGATGCGGATCTACCTTCGCAAGCCTTACCGTAACATCCTGGTGTACGGTACTTTTGCTTATACCATACACCTTTGCTGTGCTTCTTACTGTTGCTTCGTTATCTATTATATATTCTCCGAGTATAACACATCTTTCACGTTTTGTATCCGGTACCGTTATTGTTCCGGCTTTCACATAATCGCCCCTTTCATAAGACAGCACCTTCTTATATCAACAGTGCATATCGTTTGTTGATATATATGCTGTAAGGAGCGTGAATATGATAGGCACTGTAAAAAACAGCCGAAACAAAAAAATCGACTGCATTCTTTCCGAAAGGTAGGAATGCAGTCTTTTTTGTTGTATAATTGAGTTGTAAAAAACATTACTGCCACAGTTAGATATTATACACCATATCAACTAAAGGCAATACCGCACAAAGAACGCATAAAAGCTTTGTACGTCATCTGCTTGCATCTTTTCCGTTATATTGCACAGAAAACCCTTGACATACGTTAGTATGCCTGCGGTTTTTCCGTACAATCTGACGAAAAATCTGACTGCGCACCTGACGCACAATCTTTGTGCGGTATTGCCTAAAATTACCACCGTAAATTACAAAAAAGATAAAAATTTCTGCTCCGGTATATACATTCTGTGAGGTTTTTGATCATATTGCCATAAATAATTTCCTCATGTTATTAGTTTGCGTTATATACAAAATTGACATAAATCAGTGCATAATACACAAATGATTTTGCCTAATTTTGTCGTTTTATCCATTGACAAATTTCATTTAATATGTTAAACTATGAACAATCAAACAGACTTTATAAAGTATTTTATTGTATGATATTTGTTACTCACAGTTGAAAGCTTTTATAATCTATGCAAATCAGAAGCGGAGAAATTAGAGATGTTAAATATAAAATGGTAGCCTATACTTCGTTAAAAGCTGTACTCAACGTAACCGGTATCATAAGCAGATAGTCCGTGTTTGTTATCATTATAAAACTTGTATTGTAAAGTGCGGCATAGCCGCACTTTACTTTGATTATTCGGAGGAGATCGAATATGAAAAAAAAGATTTTACTATTTACATTTGTTTCATTGTTGTTTTTAACTGCTTGCAATAATCAAAACACAGATATTGAAAAAGAATCTGATACAGCAGAAAACGTATCAGTTGATTTCTTGTCTGAATATGAAAATTGTAGGAATAAAAACTATGTTAATTTAGATTTTTCAAATTGCAGTGCACGTCTTCCTGAATTAAATACATGCAGTAGTCTGAATGTGACAATTGCGCATGGTAGTGGAGCAAACAACGAAAAGCTTGAAAATTTCAAAAAATACTCTGAGTTTTTTTTCGGCGAGTACAATTCTTCAAATGCGCTCTTTTCATCATCTTCGAAAAATATTGTGTATAATCAAAATGAAGATGACGGTAAACATGCATGGTATCCAAAGATTGATAATTACCTTGAGCAAATACAAAACGGTAATATAGATATTAATTCATTTTTATATAGAGATACAAACAATAATAAGTATTTATGGTGGCTTAGTTCTGAGGCTTCTCCTCATTGGATGAATAAGGGAGAAGCATACTCACTCATCAAAACAGATGATACAAAAGTTTCATCATGGATACCGTCCGATATGGATAACAAGGTTGCATCTTACTTTAATGATGGAACGCACAATGATGAAACATACCGTATTCTTGACGGTAATGTTTCTATAGGTGAGGCTGTAACATATTTTGAGAAAGACTACTTATCTTCTTTTCCGTATGATTTTGATTCTGACTTTTCAATAAATGTTTCAACTATAGATGTTTATAAAATACGTGATGATATCTATTGCTACGTTTTTCAATTCAGCACCGCATGGAATAATATTCCTTTCGATAGAATAGGGGAAGTATTCAGCTATCAAGATCCTTCACATCAATATACGGTATCCGGCGAAGCGCTTATGATAAAAAAGAATGATATTGATGCATTCGTTGATTTAAGCTTTCCGGATATAAGCGAAATAGAAAAACCTATTGAAAACATCTGCACTTTAGAAAATGCTGTAGATATTATGAGCAATACGCTGACGAAGGGAGTTAAGTTTGAATTGCAGACGATAGAATTTATATACAAGGGAAATTATAGTGACGACTATGAGACAGCCCACCTCGAACCTTCGTGGAAATTTGTAACTCGTAACCCGAACGATGATTTATACTATTGTGTATATGTAAATGCGGTAAATAACGAGTGCAGTTATATGTCATATAAGCCATTTTAGAACTGAAATTACAGCGTTGGCACTTTGCATGAAGGAAGGAGATTCCTATGCTTAAATTAAGTATGTTATTTACCGATTGTTCAAATAAGGACAGCGGTACAGATAATACAACTATAGAATCATTAACTGACACTGTATCAATTGATGATAATAATCCTAACGACAACTTGACATATGTTTGTTATGTTGACGCAAAAGACGGCGGAAATTTCGGATATTTTACTGCTCCCGAAACCATGGAGTTGATACAATGATGATCCGAAACATAAGAACTAATATATACAAAATACTTACAGGCTACGGCTTCTATATCTGCATAATCTTTACGGCTGTACTTTGCTTCTCCGCATACATCTATGAAGACTCAATGAACGGTGATAAGTATTCAGTATTTATGGCGTATAAAACCTTTGACAAAGATTTTATGCTTAGCGATACAAGATTTTGTTCGTTTGAGGTTATGCTTAAAGGGGCAGGAAGCTGGCTCTCTCTTTTTATTCCGCTTATATCTGCGTTTGCGTTTATTCCTCTTGTGTGTGACGAATATGAGGCAAAGTCGGTGCGCTTTGAAATCTTCCGAAGTTCAAAGTTATGTTATAATCTGTCTAAATTCATAACTGCATGTTTGTGCGGAGGATTTGCGGTTATGCTGGGCTTCGGATTGTTTACATTGGCAGACTATGCTTTATTCCCAAATATAAATGAATACAGTGCTGAGTTGAAAAAAACATATGAAGAATTTCTCGTTTACAGTTATCCGGATATAACGCAAAACGGTTATGGCTTTATTATACTAAAAAAACTTGGAGAAATGTTTTTGTACGGAGCGGTCTGCGCAGCTCCTGCGATTATGTTTACCGGTTTCATCAGGAACAAATATCTTGTGCTGTGCATACCATTTTTTATAAAATATGCAGTTAGTCAAACTTGCATAAAGCTGCAATCGCAGGCAGTTTCCGATTACAATAATGTTGACACAGAAATGCTGAAAATCAGTTCAATATTTAATCCTGACGCACTTTCATATCTTTCTGACTTTGGGAATGATAAAAAGCTTGTACTTATCTATAACGGAGTGCTTCTTTTTTCAGCAGCCGTAATTTATCTTATTACACAAAGCAGGAGGCTCGACAGCGGTGAATAGAAACTTTAAATGTGTATTATCTGTAGCAAGATCGGAATACATAAAGTGGATAACAAATCCAAGAGTCATTATTGTGGGAGTGCTTCTTGTATTTATGCGCACTCTTGCCATTGAGCCTTTGCTTGAACGTGCGGCAAAGATGGGAATGCCGTTAAACATACTTGAACCGTTTGTTGCGATCGGAAACTCGGGAATGCTGGTTATGCTTATGCCCTGCGTATTTATGGTGCTTATAAGCGATTATCCTAAAATGACCGGAAATACACTGTTTTTTATTCAGCGAACCGGCAGATTTAACTGGTTTGCGGGACAGGTAATATTTCTGCTTATGTCTATAATAAGTTTTCTGTGCGTAGTACTGACAGGCAGCGTACTGCTATCAAAAGGCGAGTTTTCAACAACGTGGAGTGATGTTGTTACAAAATATTCCGCTCGTTTTCCTGATGAAGCAAACAGCTTTACCTCATCGCTTCTGCCTTCAAATCTTTATAATCAGATACCTCTTATTACAGCAATCTTACAAACGCTTGCTCTTATGTGCGCATATCTTTTCCTGCTGTCAATGATAATATATTTTTTTAAATTGATCCACATTCAGTCATTTGGACTTTTTGCGGCAATTTCTATTGTTGCGGCAGGCGTTGTTACCTGTTCGCTGAAAATGAATATAATGTGGTCGTTCCCGATGGCAAATACAATAGTTTGGCTGCACTATGAAGAAATAATCGGAAAACCAATAGTTCCGATATGGTATTCTTACATTTATTTTTGTATAGCAGTTATTATTTTAGTACTATTAAATATTATCGCAGTAAAGCGGTTTCAATTTGCAAATATAGAACAGGTGGAATAGTGATGGGAATAATTGACATAAACAACATAGATCTCACTATAGGTAAAACAAATATTTTGAAAAACATAACAGTGAGCTTTGACGAGGGTAAAATCCATGGACTTATAGGAAGAAACGGTTCAGGCAAAACAATGCTTATGAAGTGCATCTGCGGATTTATCAAGCCAACGGGCGGTGAAATAACGGTTGACGGAAAACGCGTCGGTAAGGATGTTGACTTCCCCAAAAATATGGGGATAATTATCGAAACACCCGGATTTATCCCTTATTACTCAGGCTATAAAAATCTAAAACTGCTTGCAGGACTCAATAATAAAATCAGTAAACAAGAAATAAAGAAAAGTATGGAACAAGTGGGACTTGATCCCGATTTGAAACGTCATGTGAAAAAGTATTCTCTCGGTATGCGTCAGAGATTAGGTCTTGCGCAAGCAATTATGGAAAACCCGAAAATTTTAATTCTTGACGAACCGTTTAACGGTCTTGATAAGGATGGCGTCGCAGATATGAGAAAGTATCTTCTTGAATTAAAAGAACGTGGAAAAACAATTCTTATTGCTTCTCACTCATCAGAAGATATCGAAATTCTCTGTGATACAGTTTGCGAAATGGATAAAGGTGTGCTTACAATAATAAAATAAAGGCAATACCGCATAGTTATTGTCGTGCGATTGCTTAGTCAGATTGTATAAATTGAGTGCAGGCAGGCTTGCGCCTGTCAAGCAAAATTTGTGTAAGATGACGGAAATATGCAAGCTTAGCGTGTGGCAAAGGCGATAGCCGTTAATTGTGCGGTATTGCCTTAACATCAAAGGTGTAAATCCCCACACCTTTGCTTTGTCATACCAAAAAAACAATCAGTTTTCCGCAAAATCTAAAATATTTGTATTGTTTTCCGCAAAAAACACCGGGGCTCACGAAAAAAGTGAGTCCCGGATTTTCATTAGGCTGTTATTTTACAGTGTCCATTTATCAGTTGTTTATCCTGTCTTTATCTCTGCCGGTGCTTATAATTTCGTTCTGCCTGAAGAAAAGCGAAATGCACCATATAGCCGCAAGTGCTACTACTATATACAGAATTCTGCTCATAACACTTGCACTTCCGCCGAATGCCCAGGCTATAATGTCAAATCCGAACAGACCGACAAGTCCCCAGTTGATTCCGCCTACAAGCAATATAAAAAGAGCTATCTTGTCAAGCATAGTTGCGTTACCGTCCTTCCGTTAAACGTGATGCCTGTGAATAAATCAACATACGCACCCTTAAAATATTGTTACCGTAGAAAAGCATTTTATTCTTGTGCAAATCAGACAAACACAGCAGACAAATGTTAAAAAAACAGAAAAATGTCACAAAACAATAAAAAATTCAAAAAAAGTGTTGACAAATGCGTAATTTTCGTGTAAAATATATTACTGTCAGGTGGCGAGAACAAAACAAGGTTCGCAAGACAAATTAAACGTCGGGCGGCTCCTTTTCAATCAAAACCTTTTATGTGGAAGCTTAGCTCAGCTGGGAGAGCATCTGCCTTACAAGCAGAGGGTCATAGGTTCGAGCCCTATAGTTTCCACCAATGGCCTGGTAGTTCAGTTGGTTAGAACGCCGCCCTGTCACGGCGGAGGTCGTGGGTTCGAGTCCCATCCAGGTCGCCATTTTTAATGGATTTCTGCCTCTGTAGCTCAGTCGGTAGAGCAGAGGACTGAAAATCCTCGTGTCGTTGGTTCGATTCCGACCGGAGGCACCAGTTAAATATGCGGATTTAGCTCATCTGGTAGAGCGCCACCTTGCCAAGGTGGAGGTAGCGAGTTCGAGCCTCGTAATCCGCTCCAGAAAATTCGTCGTGGAAATATTCACGGCGTTTTTGCTTTTTACGGATAATTTTCCGCACAGTGTTTAAGCATAAAAAGAAGCTGTGGTTTCGATTATGAAACCACAGCTTTTGCTATATCAGTTTTATGCGTTCTGTTTTTTTCTCTTAGCGTCTTCCTTTGCACGAAGATCGTTATCAAGAATCTTCTTTCTGATTCTTATCGTCTTGGGAGTTACCTCGACAAGCTCGTCATCGTTAATAAATTCAAGGCTTTCTTCAAGGCTCATTCTCTTATAGGGGATAAGTCTTAATGCATCGTCACTGCCGCTGGCTCTTGTGTTTGTTAGGTGCTTTTTCTTGCACACGTTAACGTTAATATCGCCGGCCTTCGGAGAAACTCCGACAACCATTCCCTCGTAAACGGGAACGCCTGCGTCTATGAACAGAGTACCTCTTTCCTGTGCGTTAAACAGACCGTAAGCCATCGCTGTACCCGATTCAAAAGCAACAAGCGAACCGACCGTTCTTGTCGGGATCTCGCCCATATAAGGACGGTAGCTGTCGAATACTGTATTCAGTACGCCTTCGCCCTTTGTATCTGTCATAAATTCGCTTCTGTAACCGAATAAGCCTCTTGAGGGGATAAGGAACTCTATTCTTGTTCTGTTGCCTATAGGCTGCATATGAACAAGCTCTGCCTTTCTTACGCCCATCTTTTCCATAACCGAGCCGACACAGTTGTCCGGTACATCTATAAGCAGACGCTCGATAGGCTCGCATCTTACGCCGTCAATTTCCTTGAAAAGTACACGGGGCGTGCTGACCGAAAGTTCATAGCCTTCACGGCGCATTGTTTCGATAAGTATCGAAAGGTGCATTTCGCCTCTGCCCGCTACATTATAAGCATCTGAGTTTTCGCTGTCTGTAACTCTCAGCGATACGTCCTTCAAAAGCTCCTTGTAAAGTCGCTCTCTTATCTGACGTGACGTAACGAACTTACCCTCTCTGCCTGCAAACGGGCTGTCGTTTACCGAGAATGTCATTTCGACTGTCGGTTCGCTTATTTTTACAAACGGCAGAGGTTCGGGATTATTTACCGCACAGATAGTCTGACCGATAGTAATGCCCTCGATACCCGATAAGCATACAATATCACCGATAGTAGCCTCTGTCACGGGTACCTTGTTCATGCCCTCAAATGTATAAAGGCTTACTACCTTTGACTTGAAGGGCTTGTGTGAGCCGTTGTAGTCGCATACCATAACTTCCTGGTTCTGCTTTATCGTACCTCTTTCGATTCTGCCCACCGCAATTCTGCCTACATAGTCGTTGTAGTCGATGGAAGAAACGAGCAGCTGTAAATCGCCGTCGGGGTCGCCCTCGGGACAGGGAATGTGTTCTATTATCTTGTCGAACAGCGGCTTGAAGTTTTCGCCCATAACATCGGGTGAATATGATGCTACACCGTTTCTGCCCGAGCAGAAGATAACAGGGCTGTCAAGCTGTTCATCCGAAGCGTCAAGGTCAAGTAGAAGCTCAAGCACTTCGTCCACAACCTCCTTGTTTCTGGCATCGGGACGGTCTGTTTTGTTTACTACAACTATTACCTTGAGTCCAAGCTCAAGCGCCTTCTGAAGAACGAATCTTGTCTGGGGCATTGTACCCTCAAAGCTGTCAACAAGGAGCAGTACGCCGTTTACCATCTTCAATATACGCTCAACCTCGCCCGAAAAATCGGCGTGTCCGGGAGTATCAACTATGTTGATCTTAACGCCGTTATAGTGTGCGGCGGCATTCTTCGCAAGGATCGTGATGCCACGCTCTCTTTCGAGTGCGTTGCTGTCCATTACTCTGTCTTCAACTTCCTGATTGTCACGGAATACACCGCCCTGCTTCAGCATTTCATCGACCAGTGTTGTCTTGCCGTGGTCAACGTGTGCGATAATCGCTATATTCCTTAAATCTTCTCTTTTCAACGTCAAGTCTCCTTTTTTATAATAAAATCTACCTTTATCCTTATAATTATACTCATTTTCCGATTTTTTTACTAGATTATATTTAGATAATTTTGCACAAGGGATAAAACTCAGCCTTGTTTATTTTTCACAAAAAAATCGGGAGCCCCGATGGAGCTCCCTTTGCCGTATGGTTATCAGCAGCCGCAGCCTCCGCAGTTGTTGCCGCATCCGCATCCGCCGCCGCAGTCGTTGTTTGCACAACCGCCGCCGCAGTTTCCGCATCCGCCGCAGCATACGAATAAGAGGATAAGAATGATCCACCAGCAAGAGTTGTTTGAACAGAACATGATATGTTTCCTCCGTTGTTTTATTTGAGCTAAGCCGTTTGAGCGTTGCTCATAGTACATAATATGCCGTCGGCTGAAATGTGTTACTTTTGTTTTTGCTGTAACACTGTGGTTTTGTGATTAAACCGGAAATATCCGCCTATAATTGTATATGAGAAAGGCGGTCATAGTATGGAATTCAACGGATTTACAGACAAGGCTAACGATGCGCTCAATTGTGCGCTTACCTGTGCTATGAGCATGGGACACACTTATGTCGGAAGCGAGCATATACTTTACGGCTTGTGCGGCAGTAACGGCGGTGTGGCTTATACGGTACTTCGCCAAAGCGGAGTGACCTGCAATTCTATAGCGTCACGGATAAATGCCCTCATCGGAAAAGGGCTTCCCACACAGCTTACCGTATCCGACTTCACCCCGAGAAGCAGGAGAATACTTGAAAGCGCCGTGATGATAGCAAGAAACGCCGGCAAAACCGCCGCAGGAACAGATCATATACTTCGTGCCATAATGCGTGACAACGAGTGCTATGCTTCTGTGTTCCTGCACGAAATGGGAATTTCGGGCGAGGCTGTGCTGGATCAGGGAGCGGATATGCAGAAAAATACTCCGCAGGGTAAAAGAAACGGCAGCGTACTGCCATCCGCACTTTCGGGATACGGCAGGAATCTTACAATGCTTGCACAGGAAGGGAAAATAGATCCGTGTTTTGGCCGTGAACGTGAAACAAACCGCGTTATAGAAATACTTTTAAGACGCTCGAAAAACAACCCCTGCCTTGTAGGCGAGGCAGGAGTGGGAAAGACCGCCATTGCGGAGGGCCTTGCGATGAGAATTGCAGGCGGTAACGTACCCGATGAACTGAAAACGAAAAAGATATATATGCTTGACATCACGTCTATGCTTGCAGGCGCAAAATACAGAGGCGATTTTGAGGAAAGGCTCAAGCGTGTGTTTGATGAAATAAGAAACGACGGCAACATTATCGTGTTTATCGACGAAATACACAATATAGTCGGAGCAGGTGCGGCAGAGGGTGCGATAGATGCGGCGAATATTCTCAAGCCGATGCTGGCAAGGGGAGAAATAAGGCTTATAGGTGCCACGACAAATGCCGAGTATAAGAAGTATATAGAAAAAGATCCCGCACTGGAAAGACGACTTCAGCCCGTCACCGTAAACGAGCCTACTGAAGAAGAAACCGTTACCATTCTCAACGGCTTGCGTTGCCGTTATGAAAGCTATCATAAAGTGAAGATAACCGATGAGGCTATTTCCGCCGCTGTCGGTCTGTCAGTAAGGTATATAAATGACCGCTTTCTGCCCGACAAGGCTATCGACCTTATTGACGAAGGCTCGGCAAAAATAAGGCTCAGCCGAAGCGGAGAAGACAGCATCGGCAAAAAGCTGAAGGAGCTGTCCGATGAGAAAATACGGGCGATAAACAATAAGGATTTCGCACTTGCACTGAAACTCAGAGAGCAGGAAAAAACGCTCTGTGCAAATAACGGCGGATATACTGCGACCCTTACAGCAGACGATATAGCAGATGTGGTAACGCAGTATACCGGTATCCCAGTAAGGTATAACGGCAATGATACAACGAAGTGGCTCGCCGGGCTTGAAAAAACGCTGTCCGAAAATGTTATAGGTCAGGAAAAAGCCGTCAGAGCAGTAGCAAATGCAGTAAGGAGAGGTCGCTCCGGGCTTTCGGACGAACACCGACCTGTCGGCTCGTTCATATTTTTAGGTACGACAGGAGTAGGCAAGACAAAGTGCTGTAAGGAGCTTGCGAAAGCGCTTTTCGGCACTGAAAAAGCACTTATAAGATTTGATATGTCGGAATACAGCGAAAAGCATTCCGTTTCAAAGCTGATAGGCGCACCTGCAGGCTATGTCGGCTATGAGGACGGAGGCAGGCTTACAGACAGAGTGAGAAAATCGCCTTACAGCGTTGTTCTGTTCGATGAGATAGAAAAAGCACACCCCGATGTTTTCGACATTCTGCTTCAGGTGCTTGATGACGGCAGACTTACCGATTCCGGCGGAAGAACAGTCGATTTTACGAATACCGTGATAATAATGACCGGCAACATCGGAAGCACCCTTATCGCAAAAGGCAAGAGCAGGCTCGGATTCGGCATACAGCAACGGCAGGAGGAAATTTCCGGACTTGTAAAGGGAGAGCTTGAAAAATACTTCCGTCCCGAATTTCTCGGCAGAGTAGACGAGGTGGTCGTATTCAATGAGCTGTCCTGCGCCGAATATAAGCTGATATGCGAAAAAATGCTTTCAGAGCTTTCAAAGCAGTGCGAAAGGCAGGGTATCGCTTTCTCGTGGAGCGAAAGGCTGTCAGAAAAGCTGTGTACCGAAGCAAAGAGCAGAAACGAAGGTGCAAGGCCTATAGCAAAGCTGATAGACAAGAACGTCCGCAACATGATTTCAGACGGTATTATTTCGGGAGAATTCAGCGCGGGCGACGGCATTTATGCGGATATTGCGGATAATGACAGCTACAGTGTCAGAAAGATAAAAAGCTGTACTTGCTACCGATAGGTACTGCTGTCGGGATATGAAAAAGCTCCGGTCATTCTCCCGGAGCTTTCAGACTGTCGATAAACTTCTATCGTTGATAAAAATGGGTGTTTAGCGTTGCTTGCTCTGTTGGTTTTGCATCGTGCAAAACTTTTGGCAAGCAACCAAAGCATCCTTGCTTTGGGCGTAGCCCCAAGGCAGGTCGCAGGGACGCCAGTCTCCGTATTCTCCCCCTTTCCGGGGGAAAGGGGGCAAGGGGATAGGGATAGTAAGTTAGAAGTTTGTTTTCAAAAACAAACTTTTTCTACAAGCTGAAAGCTCCGGCATTCTTCCGGAGCTTTAACTTATTGCATTTTATCTGTTGTCAACATAATCTGTTGCACGGGCGGTTTTCTTTATTTCCTGCTTATCCAGATACATCTGTCTGTCCGCACGGTTGAATACATCGGCATAATCCCTGTCGGTCGCATCGTTCACCGCATATCCTACGGCAATACGGACACCCAGCTCATAATGCCTTGCGTTACGGTTGAACAGCTCCTGTTCCTGCTTGAAGCGTTTTACAAGCTGTTCGCACAGATCATTTCCCGGGGAATTTATGATTACCGTAAATTCGTCGCCGCCTATGCGGTAAATATTGTAATCACCGAAAACTCTCTTGATTATCGTACTTGCGTCCGAGATCAGCATATCTCCGAATTCGTGACCGTATTTGTCGTTGTACATCTTGAGATAGTTTATATCCATTACAAAAATGGCATAATCGCCGTTTGCGTGTAGGCTCATCTTGTCTATACGCTGTACTGCGTCATGATAGGCGGCCTTGTTTCCGACATCGGTCGCAGCGTCGGTGTAAGCCTGCTTGTTGATTTTGTTGATATACTTCTTAAGCATTTTTACGGTATCGCTGTACCTTGAGGCAAGAACGCCTATTTCGTCCTTTGTCTTACATTCTATCTCAACGTCAAGGTCGCCTGCCGCAATCTTTTTGGAAACTTCGGTAAGATGCTTTATCGGCTTTACTATAATGCTCGTAAACTTGAAGGTAAGTAAAGAGGTAACTATAAGCACAACAGCAACGGCAAATGCGTCCTGTATCATTACCGAGATACGTTTCCTGCCTATCTCCTTATCGGCAACGGAGATTACGACCGCCATACCGTTGGAGAGAAATTTTGCACACAGCTTTCTTTTTTCGCCTTCGCTATTGCGGATATTGATGACATCTCCTGCCTGTTCGCCGCTGTTGTTGTCGTCAATGAATGTAAACAAGCTGTTTTTCTTTATTTCCTCAAGCGTCATTCCGTTCGGATAACGGTTGTGGTATACCATATCACCCTTGCTGTCGCACAGAAAAGCATAGCCTGTATCGTACAGCTTTATTTCGTCTACCATAGCTGTTATACGGCTCATAGCAATATCCATACCTATAATGCCTACCGCAGTTTTGTTTTCGTCAAAGAGCGGAATAACATATGAGATCATTTTTATATCGTTCAGATTCTTATTTATGTACGGATCTATCCAGACCGGTTTTTTGGCTTTGAGCGGCTCGTAATACCATGCAACGTGCTCAGCGTCATCCTTGTCGTATGCTTCTATGGGTGTCGGCTGATGTGCGATTATTTTTTCACTGTCCTTTACCCAGAATACTCCGTCGGAAGATAGCTTCAGCTCCGGATTGTAACGGATATATCCGCTGATGGCGGCATCGGTATTGTTAAGTACATTTTTTATAAGCTGACCGACAGAATCGTTATAACGCTCAAGTGTATCAGGGTCGTTTTTGAACTTCTCTATGCTGTCAAAACGGCTTACTGCATAGTCATTGCAGGTATTCATTGCAAGCTCCACTGAGGAAAACAGCTTCTCAAGGCTCTGAGCGCTGGTCGATGCCTGCAGCTTCATTATCGTTTCCGAGTTTTCGTTTGAAATGTTGTCGATGCCTAAAATGCCGATAGCGCTTATAGCAAACGAGCATATCAGAATACAGCCTATCATAATCAGTACGAACTTATTTCTGATTGATTTCAAAGGGCATCCCTCCCCGATATATCATTCTGATTATCTGCTGATATATTGCAAAAATTATAACATTTATCGACATGAAAATCAAGTGCTTTTTGTGCAAAACAGTGAAAACGGTGTTACTAAAAGCAGGAATCCGAAAGATAAGTCAATAATGTCGCTTTAAATTGAAAATATATTCATAAAAAAGCAAAAAAACAGCCACAGCAATTGCAAAATTACTTCAGATGTGGTACAATAAATTATATATCGGATGAAAGGAGCGGAACAATGGATATACAGGTCGGAGATATTCTCAGAATGAAAAAGGAACACCCCTGCGGAAGCAAGGAAATGCTTGTTCTTCGAATCGGTGCGGATTTCAAGCTGAAATGCATAGGTTGCGGACGTGAATTCATGACGCCCCGCTCAAAGTGCGAGAAAAAGATAAAATCGGTTATCCGCAATGCCGTTGAAGAGGAGAAATAGCGTTTGATTTACAATGATGCTATTTTGATTTTTAACGTGAAACGGAGAACAGATAATGACAGAAAAACTTGAAATAACAGAAAAGCGTTTCGATGAAATAAACGAAAAGCTGACGGATATAAACGTGATAAACGATCAGGAGCAGTATAAGAGTCTGATGAAGGAGCTTAAGAGCCTGACTCCGATAATCGAAAAGTACAGAATGTACAAGACCGCCCGCAGTGATTTTGAAGAAGCAGAGCAGATGCTGTCTGACGGCGGACTTGACAAGGACTTCAAGGAAATAGTGCAGGAGCAGTACGAGAGCAATAAAAAGCTAATGGACGAGTATACAGACGAGCTTAAGATTCTCCTCTTGCCGAAGGACCCCGATGATGACAGGAACGTTATTATTGAGATAAGAGGCGGTGCAGGCGGAGAAGAAGCGGCACTTTTTGCAAACTCAATGTTCAGGATGTACTCAATGTATGCACAGACTAAAGGCTGGAAAACAGAAGTGATAAGCTCAAACCCCACAGAGCTTGGCGGATATAAGGAAATCAGCTTTTCGGTCGAGGGAGAGGGAGTGTACGCAAAGCTGAAGTACGAGAGCGGCGTTCACCGTGTTCAGCGTGTACCCGAAACTGAGGCGCAGGGCAGAATACAGACATCAACAATAACAGTTGCGGTACTGCCCGAAGTTGAAGAAGTTGACGTTGAGATAAATCCCGCCGACCTTGAATTCCAGACCTACCGTTCAAGCGGAGCAGGCGGTCAGCATATCAACAAGACCGAATCCGCCATAAGAATAATCCACCACCCTACAGGAGTAGTTGTAGAGTGTCAGGAGGAGAGAAGCCAGTACAAGAACAAGGACAAGGCTATGAAGATGCTGTACAGCAAGCTGTATGAGGCAAAGCTGAATGAGCAGAACAGCAAGATAGCGGCTGAACGTAAGATACAGGTCGGCACAGGCGACCGCTCTGAGAGAATAAGAACATATAACTATCCCCAGAGCCGTGTTACCGACCACAGAATAGGACTTACGCTGTACAAGCTGGAGCAGTTTATGAACGGCGACTGCGATGAGGTGTTTGACGCACTTGCAATTGCCGACAGAACCGCAAAGCTGGCGGCAGGCGGCAATGATTAACAGAGATAAGGTGACTTTTTTGAAAACAGAGATAAAGAAACCGTCTTACGAGGTATTGTGCAAGGCGGCAGAGCTTATAAAGAAGGGCGAGGTCGTGGCGATACCGACCGAAACGGTATACGGCCTTGCGGCAGACGCATATAACCCTGAGGCGTGTGAAAAGATATTCAAAGCTAAAGGCAGACCGCAGGACAATCCGCTGATTATCCACATCTGCGACCTTGATATGCTGAAAAATTCGGTAAAGGAGATTCCCCCTCTTGCACTTACCCTTGCCGAGCATTTCTGGAGCGGTTCGCTGACGATGATTTTTCCGAAGAAGGATATAGTTCCCAATACGACAAGCGGAGGGCTTGATACAGTTGCGGTCAGAATGCCCGACAACGAGGATACCCTGAATCTAATTAAAATGTGTGGCGTTCCTCTTGCCGCTCCGTCTGCAAATCTGTCGGGAAGCCCCAGTCCTACAACGGCACAGCACGTCTATGCCGATATGAACGGCAGAATACCGCTGATAATAGACGGCGGCGAATGTAAAAACGGTGTCGAAAGCACTGTTATCTGCTTTACTGACGGCGGAACAGGCATAAAGGTACTGCGACCCGGTGTGATAACTGCCGAAATGCTAAGCCGCTTTGCAAAGACCGAAACCGACAAGAACGTATTTGCAAAGCCCGATGAAAACGAAAAAGTAATTTCTCCGGGCGTTAAGTACAAGCATTATTCGCCCAGAGCCGACATAACTATTATTGAAACCGACAGCGATGAGAAGCTGGCTGAATTTTTGAACAGCAAGAATGACGGCGGCACATACGGCGTAATTTTCGGCGGCGAAAAGGGCATAGAAGTACCTACTATATCCTACGGAAGCACAGCGCAGGAGCAGGCACACAATCTGTTTGCGGTACTGCGCAAGACCGATGAGCTCGGAGCAAAGCGTGCTTATGTACGTTGCCCCGAAAAAACGGGCGTAGGAACTGCCGTATACAACAGGCTTCTTCGTGCGGCGGCATTCAAGACAATAATACTTTAAGCAGGAACAAAATGATAAATAAGAAGATATACGGACTTACAGGTATGTCCGGTGCGGGAAAATCCACAGTATGCGACAGCTTTGAAAGTGCAGGCTTTTTAATAATCGATTGCGACAGGCTCGCCCGTGAGGTCGTAAGAAAAGGCAGACCCTGCCTTGATAAACTGCACCGCCTTTTTGGTGACAGCGTTATCACTAAGGACGGAGAGCTTGACCGCAGGGCAATGGGCAATATCGTTTTTTCGCACAGCGATAAACTCGCCCTGCTCAACAATACGATATATCCTTACATAACCTACGAGGTTATCTCAATGTGCGGTTATACGGATAAGCACTTTATACTGCTTGACGCACCGACGCTTTTTGAAAGCGGCATAGATTTTATATGTGACGGAATAATCAGCGTTACCTGCGACAAGGAAAAGTCGATACAGCGTATAATGCTGCGTGACAATATAACAAGAGAAAGTGCTGAAAAACGGCTCGGATCACAGCACGATGCGGAATATTACAAAAGCAAAAGCGATTTCTGCATTGAAAATAACGGCGATATTGATACGCTTAAAGCAAAAGCCGATGCCACAGCAAGAAAGATAATTAATGGCAACTAAGAGAAAACGCAAGAATACGGGCGGAAAACCGCTGATAATAACCTTCGTCTGTCTTGTCGCAGTGACACTGGCGGTATTCGGAGTGTTCTTCGGTGCGGATAAATATGAACGTTCCACCCACCCTATGCTTTACAGCGATCTTGTCGATCGCTATTCTTCGCAGTATAAGCTGGATAAGTATGCAGTATACTCGTTTATATGCGTTGAAAGCGGATTCAACGAAAACTCCGAGTCCTATCTCGGCGCAAGAGGGCTTATGCAGATAATGCCCGAAACGTTTGAGTGGATAAGATACAAACTGGACGAGGAAAACGACCCCGATATGACCTTCGATAATATGTACAACGCCGAGGATAACATCCGTTACGGCTGCTTTCTGCTCGGCTATCTTACCGACACCTTCGGGGAACTGGGCGAGGTAGCCGCCGCATATCACGCAGGTGCGGGCAGTGTTTCATCGTGGCTTGAGGACAGCAGATATACAAAGAACGGCATACTGACCGATATTCCGAATCCCGACACGGCGCACTATGTCGACAAGATAACAAATGCCTACGATACTTATTGCAGGCTTTATAAAAAATAAAGGAAGGCAAAGAAAAATGGCTGAAAAGAAATCACAGGCAGAACAGCTTAAGGAAAAACTGTTCTATGTAAAAAAACACGCAACGCTTGTTATGAGCGAGCAGGAAGAAAAAAAGGCAGACAAATACTGCGAGGGCTACAAGAAATTCCTCGACGCAGGAAAAACCGAGCGTGAGGCTGCCGCAACCGCTGCCGCTATGGCTGAAAAAGCAGGCTTCAAGCCCTTCGACAAGAAGGCTCAGTACAAGGCAGGAGATAAGATATACGTCCTCAACAGAGAAAAGGCGGTAATCTTAGCCGTTATCGGCAAGAGCGATATTTCAAACGGCGTAAATCTCACTGCCGCACATATTGATTCACCCAGACTTGACTTAAAGCAGAATCCGCTTTATGAAAGCGATGAGCTGGGATACTTCAAGACGCATTATTACGGCGGTATCAAGAAATATCAGTGGCCTACAGTTCCTATGTCACTGCACGGTGTGATAGTAAGAGCCGATGGAAGCAAGGTAACGGTAAGAATAGGCGAGGACGAGGGCGACCCCGTGTTTGTTGTGACCGACCTTCTGCCTCACCTTGCGGAAGAGCAGTACAAGCGCCCCGCAACAAAGCTGATAAAGGGCGAGGAGCTTAATATCCTCATTGGTTCAAGACCTTTCAGAGATGATAAGATAAGCGAAAAGGTAAAGCTCAATCTGCTGAATATCCTCTTCGAGAAATACGGCATAGTAGAAAAGGATTTCTTAAGTGCGGAGCTTGAATGCGTTCCTGCCTTCAAGGCAAAGGATGTCGGCTTTGACAGAAGTCTTGTCGGCGCATACGGACAGGACGACAGAGTTTGCGCATACACTGCCTTTACCGCAATTATTGATATGAAAGCCGTTCCCGAAAAGACCGCCGTCTGCGTTCTTACCGACAAGGAAGAAACAGGCAGTGACGGCAACACAGGCTTACGCTCGGCATATCTCAAGTTTTTCCTTTACGATTTAGCCGAGAATATGGGCAGTGACGGAAGAACGGTAATTTCCGCCACACGCTGCCTTTCAGCCGATGTAAATGCGGCTTACGATCCCACATTCCCCGACGGCTACGAGCGTAACAACTGCTCATTTGTAAACAAGGGTATCGTTGTCACAAAGTACACCGGCGCAAGAGGAAAGTCGGGTACAAGCGACGCTAGCGCCGAGTATGTCGGACTTATCCACAATATGCTTGACAAGAACGATGTCGTATGGCAGACAGGCGAGCTTGGCAAGGTGGATTTCGGCGGCGGCGGAACTGTTGCGGCTTATATCGCAAACCTTAACATTGATACGATAGATGTCGGCGTTCCCGTGCTTTCTATGCACGCACCGTATGAGCTTACCGCAAAAAATGACGTTTATATGGCGTATAAGGCATTTACGGCATTCTACAAGATGAAGTAATCAATATCATAAAATCCGCCCGCTCAGAATATAGTATTATATTTGAACGGGTGATTTTATGAAAAGAGATTTATCGAAATTCAGACGCAGGCTCGGGCTTAAACTTATCGGTGCGGCTTTTATTCTTTTAGGCTTTGCCGGAATGCTGCAGCTTATGATAAGACCTAATATAATGAACGTGTGCGAATACAATTCGAGGGCGGTAACTGTGAGCCTTATAGACGATGCGATAAACGAACGTCTTAATGAACTTGGAGAGGATGTCGGATACAGTGCCCTTGTAAAGCTCAGCTATACCGCAGACGGCAGAGTTTCTTCTATCGAAAGCAACACAAAGCTGATAAACCGCATTAAGAACGATATGCTGACCGAGATAAACGACAGACTGATGAAAGGCGAAACCGAAAACGTTGACCTTACCGTCGGAACGCTCAGCGGAATACCGCTTTTTCACGGCTCAGGGCCTACTGTCAGAATGAAGGTAGAGCCTAAGGGCTATGCCGACGCAGTGTTTATAAGCGAGTTTACCGATGCAGGACTTAACCAGACGCTTCACAGAATGATAATGCGTACAACTGTCAGCGTTACCGCATTCATACCTATGTATTCTGTGCAAACAGATGTCAGCGGAGATTTTCTTATTGCCGAAACGGTCATTGTCGGAAATGTGCCGGAGAGCTTCACTCATGTGGTATCCGAAGATAAAGACATTGTCGATGCAATAAATGACTTTGAGGCAGAGCCGTATGAATAACCGAAAACGGAAGGAATTACAATGGATAAAGAGCAGATAAAAAGTGAATACGAACAGCTTTGCAAGCAAGCCGAACAGCACAATTTCAACTACTATGTTCTTGACGATCCTACTATAGAGGACGATGAGTACGACAGGCTGATGAGAAGAATAAAGGAGATAGAAGCGGAAAATCCTGAAATTGTTTCCGAAAGCTCTCCCACACAGCACGTCGGCGGATATGCCATCAACACATTCGAGAAGGTAACTCACGAGGTGCAGATGGGAAGCCTGCAGGACGTATTCTCAAAAGGCGAGCTGTATGAATTTGACGAGCGTGTAAAAAAAGCCGTAGGCAAGGCTGTATACTGCGTTGAACCCAAGATAGACGGCTTATCTGTTTCACTTGAATACAAGGACGGAATATTCACAAGAGGCTCTACACGAGGCGACGGATTTGTGGGCGAGGACATCACTAAAAATCTGAAAACCATAAAGTCAATACCTATGGTACTTCGCGAAAAGATACCCTTTATAGAAGTCAGGGGAGAGGTATATATGCCAAAAGCCGACTTTGAAAAGCTGGTCAGAAAACAGCTTGAGAACGATGAACAGCCGGCTAAGAATCCCCGTAACGCCGCCGCAGGCTCACTGCGTCAGAAGGACAGCAGGGTGACAGCTTCAAGAGGACTTGATATATTCGTATTCAATCTTCAGCGTATCGAGGGCAGAGAGCTTACCTGCCACAGCGAGAGCCTTGACTATATGAAGTCGCTCGGCTTCAACGTGATAGACGGCTATAAGACCTTTGACAATATCGAAGATGCCGTTTCACGCATTATGGAGATAGGCGAAAACAGACAGAGTTATTCCTACGATATTGACGGTGCGGTCATAAAGGTCGATGATTTTGAACTCAGAAACGAGCTCGGCAGTACCGCAAAGGTGCCTAAGTGGGCGGTAGCGTTCAAATATCCCCCCGAAGAAAAGGAAACGAAACTGCTTGATATAGAGATAAATGTCGGCAGGACGGGCGCACTCACTCCCGTTGCCGTGTTCGAGCCTGTATGGCTTGCAGGTACTACCGTATCAAGAGCGGTGCTTCATAATCAGGACTATATCGACAGCAAGGATATAAGAATAGGCGATATTATCGCTGTCCGCAAGGCAGGGGATATTATCCCCGAGGTTGTACGAAGCGTAAGCCACGCCGAAAACAGCGAGCCGTTCGTTATACCCCATATCTGCCCCGTTTGTCACGGAAAGGCGGAAAGGGCGGAGGACGAGGCGGTTATCCGCTGTGTGAACATTGATTGCCCCGCACAGCTTCTTAAAAATATCGAGCATTTTGCCTCAAGACCGGCTATGAATATCGACGGGCTGGGAGAAGCGGTAGTAAAACAGCTTGTAGAAAACAGACTTATAAGCACCGTTGCCGATCTGTACGGACTTCAACAGCAGGACCTTGAAATGCTGCCGGGCTTTGCAAAGGTTTCGGCTTCAAAGCTGATTGCAAATATCGAAAATTCAAAAACGAATTCTCCCGACAGGCTTTTATTCGCACTCGGAATAAAGGGTATAGGTCAGAAAAACGCACAGCTTCTGATGAAGCACTTCGGCAGTATAGAAAAGCTGTCGGAAACTTCGCCCGAAGAAATTTCCGCTGTAGAGAATTTCGGTGATATTCTTGCAAATAACATCTTCACCGCACTTCACGAGCCTCATATGACGGAGCTTATCGAAAGGCTGAAATCTTACGGTGTGAACACGGTGTATCAGTCTGATGTAAAGAGCGACAAGCTGGCAGGTCTGACATTTGTTATAACGGGAACGCTCCCCGATATGACAAGAGATGAGGCAAAAACGCTTATAGAGCAGAACGGCGGCAAGTGCAGCGGCTCGGTTTCCAAGAAAACGAGCTATGTTCTCGCAGGCGAGGAGGCAGGAAGCAAGTTGACCAAAGCACAACAGCTCGGCGTTACGGTCATAAGTCAGCAACAGCTTATTGAAATGATAGGCGAATAATTTGTAAAAAACTATTGACAAATGTGTTTTTCTGAGATATAATAATATTTGTTAATAGGAAAAGACGTTGATCAGGAAAAAAGCCGCACGTTTATTTACAGAGAGTTGCCGCTTGGTGCAAGGCAATATTAAAGGTCGGATATAGCTCGCCTGAGAGTCGCATGACTGAACATTGCAGTAAGTTATGACGGGTTCTCCCGTTACAGAGAAGCACATTGTTAGATGTGGCATAAGCGGACACGGCAGTAAGAACGCTGTGTCAAAAAGAGTGGTACCACGAGGATTTACCCCGTCTCTTTACAGAGGCGGGGTTTTGTGTATTTACATTGCTTTTTAAATGCCTGCATCGGAAAACCAAATAGGGAAAGGACATAATTTATGAAAGGTACAATGAACACAAACAAATACTCCAGAGGATATTTCATGCCTCCCGTACAGTGTCTTGATTGGACAAAAAAGGAGTACATAGACAAGGCTCCTATATGGTGCAGTGTCGATCTGCGTGACGGAAATCAGGCGCTTATAGTTCCTATGAATCTTGAAGAAAAGCTCGAATTTTTCAAGGTGCTTGTAGCGATAGGCTTCAAGGAGATCGAGATAGGTTTCCCCGCAGCGTCCGAAACGGAATATGAATTCTGCCGTGCATTGATAGAACAGGACCTTATCCCCGATGACGTTACTATTCAGGTACTTACACAGTCAAGAGAACACATCATAAAGAAAACGTTTGAAGCGCTTACAGGTGCAAAGCACGCAGTTGTACATCTGTATAATTCCACCTCTGTTGCGCAAAGAGAACAGGTATTCAGAAAGCCCAAGAACGAGATTATTGACATAGCCGTTGAAGGAGCAAAGCTGCTCAAGGAATACAGAGAAAAGACACCCGGCGACTTCAAGTTTGAGTATTCGCCAGAGAGCTTTACCGGAACAGAGCCTGAATTTGCGCTTGAGATATGCAATGCGGTGCTTGACGTATGGCAGCCCACCCCCAATGATAAGGTTATAATCAATCTGCCCGTAACCGTAGAAATGTCGCTTCCGCACGTTTACGCAAGTCAGGTTGAGTATATGTGCAAGAATATGGTGAACAGGGAGAGCGTTATCGTTTCGCTTCATCCTCACAATGACAGAGGCTGTGCCGTTGCAGACAGCGAGCTTGGCTTGCTTGCCGGTGCTGACAGAATAGAGGGTACTCTGTTCGGAAACGGTGAGCGTACCGGTAACGTTGACATAGTAACGCTTGCTCTTAATATGTACTCGCACGGCGTAGACCCGAAGCTCGACTTCTCCGATCTGCCCTCGATAACAGAGGTTTACGAGAAGATGACCTGTATGAAGGTCTACGACAGACAGCCCTACAGCGGCTCTCTTGTGTTTGCGGCATTCTCAGGCTCACATCAGGACGCTATCGCAAAGGGTATGAAGTGGCGTGAGGAAAAGGACCCTGAGCATTGGACAGTTCCTTATCTGCCCATAGATCCTATGGATATAGGCAGACAGTATGACGGTGACGTTATCCGTATCAACAGCCAGAGCGGAAAGGGCGGTATCGGTTATCTGTTACAGCAGAAGTACGGTGTAGACCTGCCTAAGAAGTTCCGTGAAAAAGTCGGCTATACGGTTAAATCCGTTTCCGATCATCAGCATAAGGAGCTTACTCCCGATGAAGTGTATGAAGTATTCCGCAGTAATTTCGTGAATAAGGAAACCGCACTGAAAATCACCGAGGCACACTATAAGCAGGAAAACGGCGGAATCACAGCTACAGTTACAGCAGATTACAAGGGCAGTACGGCAGTGTATACCGGCAGCGGCAACGGCAGACTTGACGCAGTGAGCGACGCTATAAAGAACGGTCTTGGACTTAGCTACAGCTTAGTAACATATAATGAACACGCTATAGAGGTAGGCTCAAAGTCAAAGGCGGCGGCTTATGTTGAGATATGCGACAAGAACGGAAACTCGTTCTGGGGTGCAGGCATCCATACCGACATCATCAACAGCTCCGTCAGCGCACTTGTTTCCGCTATCAATAACAGCGATATGGTAAAGTAAATCCGTAAAATAATACGAGGGCTTTGATTTTCAAAGCCCTTTTGCTATGCAAAAAACGCATAAAAATAACCGCAGTCCGAAAACTGCGGTTATAATTATTATTCGTTTTATTCTACTCAGGAGTTACCGCTTGTGATAAGACCGTTGTAGTATTCAATCTGCTTGTTGATTGTACCGATATTAGCTTCACGCATCTGTGTCCATGACTGACCTGCGTATGTTTCGTTCTGCAGATCGAACAGCGTGTTGCCGAGAATATCCTTGATTATCTGACCTGTTGTTTCGTCAAGACCGTAAGGCTCGTCAACTACAGCGTGGAAATTGTTGATTTCCTTGAAGCTATACATGAAGTCGTACTGTTCATCTGTATACTTCTTGTTCCTCATAATACTTTCCTTTGTTGTAGCCTTAAGATCCTCATCTGTATTGCTCAGACGGCAGCAGTTGATAAATACCGATGCCTGTTTAGCAAATTTTGAACCTGCGGGTACAAGATAGCCGAATGTCGTCATCGAATAATAATATTCATCAGCCTGTGAATCTCTGGGGAAGGGAACAAAGAATATATCAAGAGAATCATCCTTCTTCATTTTCTTTGCATAGTTTGTAATTATCCATTCACCCATACCCTGGAATGCTGCCGTACCCGAAACGATAGGATCTTCGTCTACGTTTATAACGCCTTCCTGGAACTTTGCAAGACCTTCGCTCTTGAGCGACTGCATAAATGTAGCGGCTCTGTCAACGCTTGCGTTGTTGAAGTTGCTTACCAGCTTACCGTCCTCACCGATCTCTATAAGCGGGACGCCTGTTGAGTCGATTATTGCCTGTGCTGAATATTCGCTAGCACCGTAAAGACCTGTTCTGTTGCCGTCGGTATCCGAGTCGATGAACTTACGGATCACATCGGCCATTGCTTCCCATGTCCACTTGCCTTCATCATAAAGCTCCTTGGGGTCTTCAAGACCTATCTGCTCAAATACTCCTCTGTTGTAAATAAGGAAGTAGGATGAAACGTTATAAGCCCAGGGGTAGTAGTAATTCTTGCCGTTCCACTTGTACTTGTTTATATACTGATCAAGACCCGACCACTGAGGAGCTGAAAGATCCATATAGTCGTCAAGAGGTGTGTACATATTCTTTGACATCATGAGCGGGAATGTGCTGTCTGAGTAGTCAACAAGGTCGGGCGATTCGCCGGCTGAAATAGCCGTTGTCAGCTTTTCAAGTATCTGGAGCGATCCTACTATTGTGCATTTGATTTTACAGCCGTAGTTTTCCGAGAAATACTTATATGCAGGCTTTACGTCACCGGCTGTTGTTATATCGTAGTTGCCGAGATACTCAAGCTCTGCGGGCTCAACATCTTCACCTGCGTTTATGCTTATGTCGCCTATGCTGACGGGGTTGTCAATCTCATCGTCAATCGTTGTTTCTGTACTGGAAGCGGTAGAATTGGTGTCGGAATCAAATCCTCCGTTACCGCTGTTAGAACAAGCTGCAAGAGAAATAGCGGTAGCACCGGCCATAACGCCTGCAAGAATTCTTTTAAAATTCATATTAAAAAACCTCCTTAATGTAATGCGTGCAATCGTTTACACACATTCGTTACATTGATTGTACCACATTGAAACACTTAATTCAATTCACATAATAGTCAAAATTCATACAACATTATTGTGCAATTTAACTAATGAAACCCGTGTAACTTGCTTTTTTCGTTTCAAAAATGTTCGAAAAAACAAAAGCATGTAACAATTTTCATAGTTTAGCTTATTAGTTAAAAATTAGTTAACTAAAAACCTGTCATGTTATCCGTAAACCGTACGGAAATATGTAAACCGCCCTGCCGTACAGCAGAGCGGTTTACGGTTATATAATGGTTGTTACTTGCTTAAGTGACTTGCCTTATACGATGTATGAAGAATCTCGTGAGCAATGTGGCTTCCGGGTTCTCCGAGGAAGTTTTCGTATACTTCCTTTACATCGGGGCTTTCGTGCGACTTTCTGAGCTTGTTTGCGTCATCAAGGCTGTAGAGTGCCTTTGCACGCTCTGCACGGATGTCGGTAAAGTTGCGTACATCTGCAGGCTGGATAACCTGACCGCCGCCGTTTACACATCCGCCGGGACAAGCCATAATCTCGATGAAGTGGCATTCTACCTCGCCGTTCTTTACTTGCGTAAGGAACTTCTTAGCGTTTGCAAGACCCGATACAACAGCTACCTTTACAGTAAGGTCGCCTACCTTGTATTCAGCCGTCTTGATACCCTCAACGCCTCTTACATCCTTGAATTCAACGGGGCTGTCTGCAGCTTCGCCTGTCAGCTTCCATACAGCTGTACGAAGAGCCGCTTCCATAACGCCGCCCGTAGCACCGAAGATAACAGCTGCGCCTGTGCCGTTTCCTAAAGGCGAATCGGCAACCTCGTCAGGCAGATCTCTGAAGCGTAAGCCCGCACGGTTTATCATCTTGACAAGCTCTCTTGTTGTGATTGAAATATCAACATCGGGAACGCCTGCCGCAGACTGATCCTCTCTGCCTATCTCGAATTTCTTAGCTGTACACGGCATCACAGAAACACTTACAATGTTCTTGGGGTCAATTCCCATCTTCTTTGCCCAGTATGTCTTTGTGATAGCACCGTTCATCTGCTGAGGAGATTTGCAGGAAGAAAGGTTGGGGATAAATTCGGGGAAGTAAGCCTCGCAGAATCTTATCCAGCCGGGTGAACATGATGTGATCATCGGAAGTACACCGCCGTTTGTAACTCTGTCAAGGAATTCGTGCGATTCCTCCATTATAGTAAGGTCTGCACCGAAGTTTGTGTCAAATACGGCATTGAAGCCGAGTCTGCGAAGAGCCGCAACCATCTTGCCCTCTACGGGTGTACCCATAGGATAGCCGAATGCTTCTCCGAGCGATGCTCTTACTGCGGGAGCTGTCTGTACAACAACTACCTTTTCGGGATCTGCAAGTGCGTCCCATACCTTGTCCGTATCGTCCTTTTCTGCAAGCGCACCTGTAGGACAAGCTGTTATACACTGACCGCAAGATACACAGGCGGTCTCGGCAAGATCAAGGTCAAACGCACAGTCTATGCTTGTCTTGAAGCCTCTGTTGTTTGCACCGATTACGCCGATACCCTGGAGCTTGTCGCAGGCGGCGATACAACGGCGGCAGTGAATGCACTTGTTGTTATCACGGAACATATGCTTCGAGCTGTAGTCAATATCGTACTCGTTCTTCTCGCCCTCGAAAAATGTCGTATCGTCAACACCAAGCTCCTTACACAGCTCCTGAAGCTCACAGCTTCCGTTTCTTGAGCAGGCAAGGCAGTCCATATTGTGATCTGAAAGCAGAAGCTGTAACGTCATCTTTCTGCTCTGTAATACAGCAGGGGAGTGCGTCAGAATGTTCTTGCCTTCATCAAATTTCGATAACGGGTAAACGCACGATGCAACAAGGCTTCTTGCGCCTGTCATTTCAACCACGCAGATACGGCACGCACCGATTGCGTTTATATCCTTTAACCAGCAGAGAGTAGGAATTCTGATGCCGTTCTGACGACAGGCTTCAAGGATGGTTGTACCTTCTTCGACTGCGTACTCTATGCCGTTAATCTTTATATTAACCATAGTAAAATTTATTCCTTTCAGTTATCCGTCAAACCGGATCATTCCTTAATAATTGCACCGAACTTACACTTAGCCATACAAGCACCGCACTTGATACATTTTGTGGTATCAATGCTGTGGGGCTGCTTGACAGTACCGGAGATTGCTCCGACAGGACAGCCTCTTGCGCAGGCTGTACAGCCCTTACATTTGATGTCGATGATCTTGTATGTGAGAAGATCCTGACATACGCCTGCAGGACACCTCTTATCCTTAACGTGTGCGATATACTCGTCCTTGAAGTAACGCAGAGTTGATAAAACGGGGTTGGGAGCTGTCTGACCAAGACCGCACAGAGAGTTGTTCTTGATGTAGTAGCACAGCTTCTCCATCTTATCGAGGTCTTCCATAGTAGCGTTGCCCGATGTTATCTTTTCGAGCATTTCGTAAAGACGCTTTGTACCGATACGGCAGGGTGTACATTTACCGCAGGATTCATCAACAGTGAACTGAAGGAAGAACTTCGCGATATCTACCATACAGTTATCCTCGTCCATAACGATAAGTCCGCCCGAACCCATCATAGAGCCGATAGCGATAAGGTTATCGTAGTCTATCGGTATATCGAGATGCTCCGCAGGGATACATCCGCCTGAAGGACCGCCCGTCTGAGCCGCCTTGAATGCCTTTCCGTTTGGGATACCGCCGCCGATTTCGTAAATAACCTCACGCAGTGTAGTACCCATAGGAACCTCAACAAGTCCCGTGTTGTGTATCTTACCGCCGAGTGCAAATACCTTTGTTCCCTTTGACTTTTCAGTACCCATAGATGCGAACCAGTCAGCACCGTTAAGGATTATCTGAGGAATGTTAGCGTATGTTTCAACGTTGTTGAGTACGGTAGGCTTCTTGAAAAGACCGCTTTCCGCAGGGAAGGGAGGACGGGGTCTGGGCTCGCCTCTGTTACCTTCAATAGATGTCATAAGCGCTGTTTCCTCGCCGCATACGAATGCGCCTGCGCCAAGTCTTATATCAAGGTCAAAGTCGAATCCGCTGTCAAAAATGTTCTTTCCGAGCAGACCGTATTCTCTTGCCTGATCTATCGCTATCTGTAAACGCTGAACGGCGATGGGATATTCCGCTCTTATGTAGATATAGCCTTGTGTTGCGCCTATCGCATAGCCTGCAATAGCCATAGCTTCGATTACAACGTGGGGATCGCCTTCAAGAACCGAACGGTCCATGAATGCGCCGGGGTCGCCCTCGTCGGCGTTACAGCATACATACTTCTGATCTGCGTCCTTGACAAGGTTTCTTGCAAGCTGCCACTTCTTGCCCGTAGGGAATCCGCCGCCGCCTCTGCCACGCAGACCCGAATCAAGAATTATCTGAATTACATCATCGGGAGTCATTGTCTTGAGCACCTTTCCGAGTGCCTCATAACCGTTTCTTCCGATATATTCATCGATACATTCGGGATTGATTACACCGCAGTTTCTCAGTGCGATTCTGTGCTGCTTTTTATAGAAGTCGGTTTCCTTGAGCGACTTTATCTCGTTTTCTGCGACTGTTTCATCGTATACAAGACGTGTAACGATACGTCCCTTGAGCAGATGCTCCGAAACGATTTCAGCAATATCTTCTTCCTTTACCATCGAGTAGAATGTACCCTCAGGATAAACGATCATAATGGGACCGAGCGCACACAGACCGAAACATCCTGTGCGGACTACCATAACTTCGTCGGTAAGACCGTTCTTGTCTATTTCTTCCTGTAATCTTTTGGCGATTTTAACACTGCCTGAAGAAGTACAACCGGTACCACCGCATATCAATACTTGTGAACGATACATATATTAGTTTCCTTTCAGATTTTACATAGCGGAGTTTATCGTGTACTTCGTTACAACGTTGCCGCCGATAATGTGCTGTTCGATTACTTCTACAGCCTTTTCAGATGTCATATTGACGTAGGTCACCTTTTCCTTGCCGGGTGTGATGACTTCAACAACAGGCTCATACTGGCAAAGACCGATACAGCCTTCCTGTATTACCATTACGTCTTTTATGCCCTTTTCCTGTATCCCGTCGGAAAATGCTTTGAGAACAGGTCTTGCCCCTGCCGCAATTCCGCAGGTCGCCATTCCGACAACAATTCTTGTGCAGTCCGATGCTTCGCTTCTCAGGTTCACAACGTTCTGCATCTTGTTACGGATAGCAGCTAATTCTTCAAGAGATTTCATATCTTAAATTATCCTTTCGTGGTCGTTAATATTTGATGCCGCCGTTTACCTCGGCTGTATTTTCTTCAAGATAACGGGTGATATATCCCGTGACCTCAGGTATATTTAACGGAACACTGCCGAGTATGGCTCTGAGCTGCCTTGTATCAAGCAAAAACCGCTTTTCGTCAACCGAATAGTTATAGCTGAAATCTATACGGCAGTTTGCGTTTATAAGCGATATAAGCGTACCCGTCATATCGCCCAGCGGCATTCTGTCAATGTGCGACAGTACAAAAACAGCCTTTATATAAGTACCTTCTCTTTCTTTTGAGCTTATTTCGAAGCTGCCGCCGGTCATTTCCGATGCGGCCTTGAAAAAAGGTACTCCGAATCCGTATTTTCTCGTTGTTCTTGTGGTAAAGAACGGATCGACGGCTCTTGACAGCTCCGCCTCGCTCATTCCCCGGCCGTCATCCCTGATGATGACCGTGAGAGTATCTGCCGTTGTGTCAATGCTGACGGTTATTTCGACAAGCGAAGCCCGTGCGCCGATAGAATTCTGCACAACATCAAGAATGTTCAGAGAAATTTCCGGAAACATTATTCTGTATATTTAGCCAGAATACCGTCGATTTCGTCAACGGTCAGCTTTCCGTATACATCGTCGTTTACTGTCATTACGGGAGCAAGTCCGCACGCTCCTATGCAACGACATGCGTCAAGTGAGAATATGCCGTCCTGTGTGCATTTTCCATCTGAAATTCCGAGCTTTTCGGAGAGCTTTGCGAATATGTCGCCGGAGCCTTTAACATAGCAGGCTGTACCCAGACATACCGAGATTTTGTACTTACCCTTGGGATAAAGTGAGAACTGCGAGTAGAATGTAGAAACACCATATACCTTTTCAAGCGGTATTCCCATTTCTTCGGCTATTATTGACTGAACCTCAATAGGAAGATAGCCGTAGATTTCCTGAGCCTGTTGCAGTACAGGCATAAGTGCGCCCTGCTGACCTTTGTGATTACCGATCATTTCACGCAGTGCCTTTTCTTGTTCGGGCGTGCCGTTGAACGGTACGGTATTTTTTTCTTTGGAACCCATTATATAACCTCCTTGGATTTGACCCGCAATTCTTGCAGACTCACGGGAATATGATAATTATAACATATTTGCTATGTAAATTTCACTATATATTAGTAACCAAAATTTGCACAACTCTTTGTGTATGTTGCACTAATCGGTATTTTTATATCGGATAAATTTACTCAATTTTTACCTAAAAACCGTCATTTTCTACAAATTCAACACCTGTTTTTCAACTTTACACAGGTCGCAAAATGTGGTATAATATCTAATGGATTTGTGCATATTGCATATAACACGGCATGAATCGCAACAATCGGTAAAGGCAGGTTTCACAAATGACGGTCGGACAGCTTATAAGAAAAGGATTGTTCGGAGTGCTTAACAGCGGTAACGAAGACAGTGTTATAAATAATGTGTTTTCGTGCGACCTGTTAAGCCTTGCAATGACCAAAGACCTTGACGGCTGTGCTTGGTTTACCGTTATAGGAAACGTAAACACAATAGCCGTAGCGGCACACACGGGTGCGTCCTGTGTTGTGCTTTGCGAAAAGGTAAAACCGGATGCCGACGCTTTGCTAAAAGCGCAGGAGCATAATATTGCTCTGTTCGTTTCGGATAAACCGGTTTTCGATTCGGCGGCGGAGCTTTATGCCATTACGGATTTGTAAAATAAATAAGGGAGATTTCAAAATGAGCGATTTCACAAACTTTGCGGTATATCACATTTATCCTTTAGGATTCTGCGGTTGTCCCAAGACAAACGATTATTCGGAGAACACCGAAAACAGACTTAAAAAGATAGAGGACGCTATTCCTCATATAAAGGAAATGGGTTTCAACGCTATATATTTCGGACCTGTGTTCCAGTCGGTAGCGCACGGATATGATACCGTTGACTATACAAAAATAGACAGCAGACTCGGCACAAACGCTGATTTTGCCGCACTTTGCAAAAAGCTGCACGAAAACGGCATCAAGGTAATACTTGACGGCGTGTTCAACCACGTCGGCAGAGATTTCACAAAATTCGTTGAGGTCAGAAACGGCAACAACGGTTATCGTGACTGGTTTCATATCAATGACGGAAATTCCTGCTATAATGACGGCTTCTGGTACGAGGGCTGGGAAGGACATTACGAGCTTGTAAAGCTAAATCTGTACAACCCCGCAGTAAAGGAATACTTAAAGGAGGTCATCACAGGGTGGGTAAAGGAGTTCGACATTGACGGACTTCGCCTTGATGTTGCGTACTGCCTCGACCTTAATTTCCTGAAGGAATTGCACGGCCATTGCAAGTGGCTGAAAAACGATTTCTGGCTGATGGGCGAAACGCTCCACGGCGATTACAACCGCTGGATGAATCCCGAAATGCTTGACAGCGTGACCAATTATGAATGCTATAAGGGCTTGTTCTCCAGCTTCAACGACCTTAATATGTTCGAGATTGCGCATTCGCTCAACCGCCAGTTCGGAAAAGAGCAGTGGTGTCTTTATACAGGAAAGCTCCTTTACAGCTTTGTTGACAATCACGATGTTTCACGAATAGCCACAATGCTTAACAATAAGCGCCAGCTTCCCGTGATTTATCCTCTCCTGTTCACAATGCCCGGCATACCCGGCGTTTATTACGGCAGTGAGTACGGCATAGAGGGCGACAAGCACAACGGCGATGACGCTCTGCGTGTCGAATATAACGAGGAAAAGTTCAGGGCTGAGGGTATAGCCGATCTCACAGCCGAGATCACTGCGCTGTGTAATCTGCGTACCTCCTCAAAGGCGCTTGCTCACGGCGATTATACGCCTTTACAGCTTTTAAACAGACAGTTCTCGTTCAGACGTGACTGTGACGGCGAAACAGTTGTAACGCTTCTTAATATAGACGATAATCCGTTTGATTTCAATCCCGGTATTTCCGGTGAATTCACAGATGTGCTTACAGGAAAGAAGATAGATTTATCGGGCAGTGTTCATCTTGACGGATGCAGTGCCGTAGTAGCGGTGAATAAATGATTAAAGCGGTAATATTCGATATGGACGGTACACTGCTTGACAGCGAAAGGATAGGGCTTAAGGCGTGGCAGTATGTGATTGATAAGTACAGCCTGCCGTTTGACCTTTCGCTTCCGTACCGTTCTATCGGACTGAATTATGATTCGATGAAGACCCTCTTTCTTTCCGAGCTTGGCGAGGATTACCCATTTGATAAATACTGGGGATACGCAAAGCAGTATTTTGCAGAATACGAAGATAAGAACGGCATACCCGTAAAGCAAGGCTTTGATGAGCTTTGCACATATCTTAAAGCAAATAAAGTCGGAATGTACGTTGCCACCTCTACATATCACGCTTCTGCGGCTAAGGAACTTGAGCATTCGGGCATACTCGGATATTTTGACGGAATAGTCGGCGGCGATGAGATAACAAGAGGAAAACCCGACCCGGAAATATTTATAACAGCCGCCGAAAAGACGGGCTTTGACAAGTCGGAATGTCTTATTGTCGAGGACAGTTCAAACGGCCTCAGGGCAGGCATAGCGTCAGGTATACGGACGGTGTTCATAAAGGATATAGTAGATGTGCCGTCGGAAATTACCGAAAAGGTTTTTGCAAGTTGCGACGATTTATCGGGAGTTATCGGAATAATCACGCAAATTCGGTGATATTATCTGTTTTGCTTGCATTTATACGTTTCGTGTGGTATAATCAAATATTATGACGAAATGAAAAGGATGATGTAAATGCCGATTAAAATACCGAATAATCTGCCGGCTTTCAGCACGCTTGTCAACGAGAACATTTTCGTTATGGCTGATGAAAAAGCATCACGACAGGACATAAGACCGCTCAAGGTCGCTATAGTAAACCTTATGCCTACAAAGATAGTTACCGAAACACAGCTTTTAAGGCTGCTCAGTAACACTCCCTTGCAGGTGGATATTACTCTTGTGAAAACGGAAACCCACAATCCGAAAAACACCTCTCAGGAGCATCTTGTGAACTTCTACACTACCTTCAATCAGATAAAGGAGCAGTATTTTGACGCACTTATTATAACGGGTGCGCCCGTTGAATTGCTCGACTTCAACTCCGTCCATTACTGGAAGGAGCTGTGCGATATAATGGAGTGGAGTAAAACTCACGCATTCAGCACGGTGCATATCTGCTGGGCGGCATTTGCAGGGCTGTACTATCATTACGGTATTCAGAAGCAGGTGCTTGACAAGAAGATGTTCGGCATCTTCCCTCATAAGATAAATGCAATCAACCACCCGCTTCTCAAGGGCTTTGACGATATTTTTATGGTACCCCATTCACGTTATACGGGTGTAAAGATGGAAGATATTGAAACCAATCCTAATCTTGCACTGCTTGCTTATTCGGACATTGCGGGAGCATATATCGTTGCAGACCGCACGAACAGACAGATTTTTATCACAGGTCACGCCGAGTACGACAGGAACACGCTCAAGGATGAGTATATGCGTGACGTGGAAAAGGGCATACCGATAGAAGTGCCGTATAACTATTTCCCCGATGATAACCCTAAGCTGACACCGCATTTTACTTGGCGTGGTCACGCAAGCCTTATGTACTCAAACTGGCTCAACTTCTGCGTATATCAGGAAACCCCGTTCGATCTCACGAAGCTCGAACCGCTTGAGTATTAACGTAAATAATAAAAGTCACAGTTATTTACTGTGGCTTCAGCTTGTAGAAAAAGTCTGTTTTTATAAGACAGTGCAAATTCTCTAATCCCTTTAAGAACGCTTTGTGGGCTTTGCGTCCTTGCAAAGCCTTTGGGCGTTCTATCTCGGCATCCTTGCCGAATCCCCAAACCCCTTCCCCGTGGTGAAGGGCTGTGTATGCTTTGCTGGCTCTGCATCGTGCAGAGCCTTTGGGCATACACGCTCGGCATCCGTGCCGGGGCTGAGTGTGGGGCTGCCGCCCTCACCCCGCTTGGGGCTACGCCCCAAACCCCATTTTCAAAAATTATATAGGTTTATCGACAGTCTGAAGTCACAGTTTTTTACTGTGACTTTTCCTTTTCTGCTTTAACGGAGGTGCTTATGAATCGTTACGATGAACTGATGAAACGTTTGCTCGATGTTTGCGAAGCTCAGCCCGAAATAAAGGCGGTAATAATTGTCGGCTCGCAGGCAAGAGAAATTTCAAAGGCGGACGAATATTACGACCTCGATCTGATTATCGCTTGCTCTGAACCGCAAATATTACTGTATGAAAATAATATAATAGACAAACTGAGTAAGCCTGTATATTCATTTGTTGAAGACACTTTTTCAGGAGAAAAAGAACGCCGTATCCTATTCGAAAAATCACTTGATGTCGATATGATTGTTATGTCTGAGGACAGCCTTGTAAATCTACTTAAATCACACAATGCTGATTTTATTCTGAATCGTGGTTTTTCGCTTTGTTATGACGCTTGCGGCATATCACAGCTTATTTGTAAATCATCAAAAATCACACCCTGTGATTTTACCGCTTTATCAGAGGAAAGTTTCCGTAATCTTACAAATGATTTTATGTTCCATACCGTGTGGGCAGAGAAGAAAATCAGACGTGGAGAGCTTTGGACAGCGATAATGTGCGTGAACGGCTATCTCAAGACAAAACTGATCACAGTTATCGAAATGTATGAACATTGCATTCACGGCACCGCTTACGATACATGGCATAACGGAAGAATGGCAGAGCAGTGGGCAGAGCCGTTCATCGTCGATAAGCTTGGCGATTGCTTTTCCCGCTACGATGCGGACGACCTGCTCTCCGCCCTTGCAGCCACAAGAGAGCTGTTCCTGACCCTCGCCAAAGAGTGCGCCTCAGCTTACGGCTACACTACCGGCATACCCGAAATCGACAGCTGAATACAGTAAAGCCGCAGACAGCTTTATCGCAGGTCTGCGGCTGTTTTGTTTACTTTTCACAGAAAAGCTCTATCTGCTCGCCGAGCGGTCCGTAGCAGAAAGCAATCCTTGCTACAAGCGGATTCTCGGCAGGAATATAAATGTTTTTCGGCTTTACGAATACCTCATATCCGGCTTTTTCAATCCTGTCCGCAAGCTCGTCCACATCTGTCACGCTAAGTGCGAAATGCCTTATTACGCCTTGCGGCAAGTCGCTTTCGGCATTTGAGAAAACTTCGATTATGCCGTTTCCCGTATCGAACATAACTCCGATAGGATTGTCACAGTCGGGACCCCATCGCCTTATAATCGGTATGCCGAGCGTATCGCTGTAGAAAGCGATAACCCTTCTTAATTGTTCGCCGCTACATCTGAATGAAACGTGGTGTATACCGTTTATCATACATTATACCTCTTACAGCTGTACCGGCTCTATCTTCCATATCTCCTTGGCGTAATCGCTTATCGTTCTGTCCGAGCTGAACTTGCCCGAGAAGCACATATTAGCCCAGCACTTTCTTGCAAAGTCAAGACGGGAGTTTGCATAGTCGCTGTTTGCCTTCAGCTTTGCCTCAACGTAGGATTCAAGGTCGCCGAGCAGGTAGTAATGATCAGGAACGTGCCAGCTTGCGCCGTCTGTCAGAGCAAAGTAAAGCTCCTTGAAATCGCCTGTTCCGCCATCGCTCACCGTGCCGTCAATAAGCGTATCAAGTACACGCTTGATTTTCGGGTTCTTGCTGACGAGCTTTCTCGGGTCATAGTCCTTCATTATCTTTTCAAGCTCCTCGACCCTTGCACCGAAGATGTAGTTGTTGCTTTCGCCTGCCTCCTGCACTATCTCTACATTTGCACCGTCATATGTGCCGAGTGTAACAGTGCCGTTGAGCATAAACTTCATATTGCCCGTACCGGACGCTTCTGTTCCTGCGGTAGAAATCTGTTCTGAAATATCGGCGGCAGTAACCAGCTTTTCCGCATAGGAAACGTTGTAATTCTGCACGAATACGACCTTTATCAGCTTGTTTACTTCTTCATCGGCATTGATAAGCTTACCGATTTCGTTTATATACTTGATGATAGCCTTTGCCCTCATATATCCGGGAGCGGATTTTGCACCGAAAATAAACGTGGTCGGGTAGAAGTTCTTTATGTTTCCGTCCTTGATACCGAAGTAGATATAAAGGATGCTGAACGCATTGAGAAGCTGCCTCTTATATTCGTGCAGACGCTTTATCTGAATATCAAAAATGCTGTTTGCGTCAACCTCAATGCCGTCCTTTGCCTTCATATATGCGGCAAGCTGATTCTTCTTTTCCTGCTTTATATCCATGAACCTCTGCATCATATTGTTGTCGCCACGAAGTCTTTCAAGCGTTTTCAGCCTTGAAAGGTCTGTCACCCACGAATTATCACCGAGCTGTTCGGTTATGAGCGATGATAACTCCTTGTTGCAAAGGGCAATCCAGCGTCTTGGCGTAATGCCGTTTGTCTTGTTCTGGAATTTCTCGGGGAAAAGCTGATACCAGTCCTTTAAAACATCGTTCTTAAGTATCTCGGTATGGAGCGCCGCAACGCCGTTTGTGTAGCTTGAGCAGTAAACCGCCATTTTAGCCATATGTACAACGCCGCTGGAAATCATCTTCATATAGTCGGTCTTACCCTTGGGCATATCCTTTGCGTACATTTCGGCAACGAAAGCCTCGTTTATCTGCAAAATAATATCGTAAATTCCGGGCAGGACTTCCTTTACTATATCAAGTCCCCACTTCTCCATAGCCTCAGCCATTACGGTGTGGTTTGTGTAGTTGAATGTCTTCTTGGCAATTTCAAGAGCCTTTTCGAATGAAAGACCTTCGTTGTCTACAAGTATTCTTATAAGCTCGGGGATAGATATGACGGGGTGAGTATCGTTGAGCTGGATAGTTACCTTTTCGTACAGCTTTTCAATGTCGTATCCTGCCGCCTTGTGCTTCTTCACAATATCGGCAAGAGAAGCCGCACAGAAGAAATACTGCTGCTTGAAGCGGAGAATCTTTCCCTCTCTTGTATCGTCATTAGGATAAAGCACTCTCGAAATATCCTCAGCCTTTATCTGCTCTATGCTTGCGTTTACATAGTCCTGTGCATTGAACTTGAGAAAATCGAAAGTATTCACAGGCTCAGCCTGCCATAAACGCAGTGTTCCTATGTTTTTTGTGCCGTATGCGACAATAGGCATATCGTAAGGCACTGCAACAACTGACTGATTTGCAAAGTTTATAATTACCTTGTCGCTTTCGTTTCTTCTGCTCCACGGGTCGCCGTACTTAGTCCAGTCGTCAGCCTCTTCTTTCTGAAATCCGTCAACAATAGACTGCTTGAAAAGTCCGTACTTATAACGTATTCCGTAGCCGTCAAGCGGTAAAGACAATGTAGCGGCGCTGTCTAAAAAGCAAGCCGCAAGTCTGCCGAGACCGCCGTTTCCGAGTGCGGCATCTTCAATTTCTTCAAGGTCGGACAGCTTTGCGCCGAGCGAGGAAAGAACCTCTCTCGCATCGTCCTCTACACCAAGACAGAGCAGGTTATTGTAAATGGCTCTGCCTACTAAAAATTCGGCTGAGAAATAGCATGCTCTGCGTGTGGCAAGATGAGCCTTTCTGCTGTCTTTCCAGACAGGCGCTATCTGTTTCATTATCGCAGATGAAAGCGCTTCGTGCAGCTGATAGGGCTGTGCCTTGTCGGCTGTAACTTCATACTTGTCGGAAAGTACCGATTCAATATCGGCTTTAAGTAATTCCTTGTTCATAGCTCCTCCAAAAATCATATATCCGTTAATATGCCGATAACGGCATTTGATACCAGAAATCCCTTCGGGGTAAGGCTTATCGTCTTATCGTCCGTTTTATACAGGTCGTCGGGAATCAGCCTGCACTTTTTTAATATATCGTCTTTTGTTATGCCGAAACGTTTTTCGGCCGTATCAAAATCAAGCCCCTCGCTGAGTCTCAATTTCAGCATAGCCCATTCTTCATAGTCGCCGCATTCACGCTCTGTTATAACTGCAGGCTGAACCTCACTTTCGATAAACGCTCTGAGGTCACGTCCGACAGCGAAACGTTCCCCGTTGTAATAGGAATGTGCGGCAGGACCTATGCCGAGATATTCCTCGCACCGCCAGTATCTGAGATTGTGCCTGCTCTCCATACCCGGCTTTGCAAAATTGCTTATCTCGTATTGTCTGAAGCCTTTATCTGAAAGACGTTCTACCGTTTCAAGATAAATATTTGCATATCCGTCTTCATCGGGAAGGATAAGCTCTTTTTTTGCAAACGGCGTATCCGGCTCGATTTTCAGCATATACGCCGAAATGTGGCTTAGCGGCAGGGAAGTCATATAGCTTATCGTTTCAATAAGGCTGTCGCTTGTCTGGAGCGGTATTCCGAGCATTATGTCGCCCGAAATATTGTCAAAGCCTGCTTTGTATGCCATTTTTACAGCATCTGCACCGACCTTGCTGTTATGCCTTCTGCCGAGCGCTTTAAGCTCGTTATCATTGCCGCTCTGCAAGCCGAATGAAATCCTGTTCACATTATGTGCTTTTAATGAACAAAGTGCGTTTTCATCGGTACAGCAAGGATTTGCTTCAACGGTAATTTCTGCGCCTGAGGCGATGTACGGCTGAATTTCGTCCATAATATCACATATCTCACGCCAAAGCAGTATCGGTGTACCTCCTCCGAAGTACACCGTGTCAAACCTGAGATTTTCGTCCTGCGACAGATAGTAGCGCAGATTTCTTATCACTGCGTCCTTGTATCTGTTCGCCGTATCGCCGTCAAAAGCTACCGAGTAGAAGTCGCAGTAGGGGCATTTTGACAGGCAGAACGGGATATGGATATAAAGCCCTTTATTCATCAAGCTTAAGCACTGCCATAAACGCTTCCTGCGGAACTTCGACACTGCCGAGCTGACGCATACGTTTCTTACCCTCTTTCTGCTTTTCGAGCAGTTTCTTCTTACGGGTAATATCGCCGCCGTAGCACTTTGCAAGCACGTCCTTACGCATAGCCTTTACGGTTTCTCTTGCAATAATTTTACCGCCGACCGCCGCCTGAATGGGTACCTCAAACAGCTGACGGGGAATGTTGTCCTTTAATTTTTCTGCGATTTTTCTTGCTCTTGCATAAGCCTTATCCGCATGAACAACGAACGAGAGCGCATCGACAACCTCGCCGTTAAGTAGTATATCGAGCTTTACAAGACGTGACGGAACAAATCCCGACATTTCATAATCATAGCTTGCATAGCCCTTTGTGCGTGATTTCAGAGCATCGAAGAAATCGTATAATATTTCGTTCAGCGGAAGATCATAATGCATCTCAACACGGTTAAGATCAAGGTATTTCATATCCTTGAAGGTGCCTCGTCTTTCCTGGCACAGATCCATTATACTGCCGACATACTCAGACGGAGTGTAGATATTCGCCTTTACCATAGGCTCTTCCGCCACTTCTATTTCGGACGGGTCGGGGTAGTTCGTGGGGTTATCAATAAATATAGTTTCCCCGTCTGTCTTTGTTATCTTGTATACAACAGACGGTGCGGTGGTAACAAGGTCAAGATTATATTCACGTTCAAGTCGCTCCTGAATGATTTCCATATGCAGAAGTCCTAAGAATCCGCAACGGAAACCGAAGCCGAGCGCTATAGAGGTTTCCGGCTCGAATGTAAGCGAAGCATCATTAAGCTGGAGCTTTTCAAGAGCGTCACGCAGATCGCCGTACTTTGCACCGTCGGCGGGATAGATACCGCTGTATACCATCGGGTTTACGTTACGGTAGCCTGCAAGGGCTTCTTTTGCAGGGTTGCTTACAAGAGTGACCGTATCACCGACCTTTGTATCGCCTATCGACTTTATAGAAGCGGCTATATATCCGACCTCGCCTGCACGAAGCTCCTTAGCGTTCTCAAGAGTCTTTGCGCCCATATATCCGACATCAACAACGTCGAACTCAGCACCGGTAGCCATCATTTTTATCCTGTCGCCCGGTTTTAATGTGCCGTCCTTTATTCTTACATAAACGATAACACCTTTATAAGCGTCATAGTAGCTGTCAAAGATAAGCGCTTTCAGAGGAGCGTTAGGATCTCCCTTGGGAGCGGGAACGTTCTTTACCACCTGCTCCATTACTTCCTTTATGTTTATGCCCATTTTTGCGGAAATAAGCGGAGCTTCATCGGCAGGTATGCCTATTACCGTTTCAATTTCTTCCTTTACTTCATCGGGATGGGCGGAGGGCAGGTCGATTTTGTTTATTACGGGAACAAGCTCAAGGTCCTGTTCGATTGCAAGATAGGTGTTGGCGAGAGTCTGCGCCTCAATGCCCTGTGTTGCGTCTACTACAAGTATTGCACCCTCGCAGGCATTCAGCGAACGTGAGACCTCATAGTTGAAGTCAACGTGACCGGGTGTATCTATAAGATTGAAAACGTAGGTTTCGCCGTCATCGGCTTTGTATCTCAGCCTTACCGCACGGGCTTTGATCGTGATGCCTCTTTCACGCTCAAGATCCATATTGTCCAGTATCTGTTCTTCCATTTCTCTGTGTGCGACCGTTTCGGTCTGTTCAAGTATCCTGTCCGCCAGAGTGGACTTTCCGTGATCTATGTGCGCAATGATACAGAAGTTGCGTATCTCCTGCATATAGTCTTTATCTGCCAAGCTAAAAATCCTTTCTTTTGTAAAAAATCAGTCTATCCATAAAATTATAGCATAATCCGCACGGAAATGCAAACTATATTTATATATAAACACTGTTTTAAAGAGGGCAAAAAATGAGCGATATGTTATCATACGAGGCTGTACAGCTTAAAAAGCTGCTTGCCGAGGAAAAGGATATACGAAACAGGTATATTTCCGCCGCCGAAGAAATATCCGATCCTCAGCTTAAGGAAAAGCTGCAGAAATGCGCCGCAGTACACGGCAGTCACATCAGTGTTATAAACGGACTTACGGGGGAGAAGAATGATTGACGAGAAAAACCGCCTGAATGAGCTTCTTAGGGCTGAAAATTCGCTTGCACAGAAATATGCCGTGATACTTTGCAGTGCGGTAAGCGGCGATATAAGAACAAAGCTGACATTCAATCAGCGAGGCATAAACGAAGCGGCATCGTTTATTATCGATGAAATGAATTCACGGGGGTGGAACGTGCCGAAAAGCGTAATGCCGCCGAAAAACTAAAGTTTCCGTCCTTCCTGCCGATATACTTTACAGAAGGTACAGAAAGGTCAATGAAAAGGCACGGAAAGGGTGGTATTATTATGTCTGCCGTAAACACAAATTATGAATACAAGCCTGCTTACAGTGTAAGTGCAACGGACAAAGCCGACAAGTCGAAGGAAACCTCAACGGTCAGACTCAGCACGGACGCACAGAAATATCTTGAACAGCTTAAAGGCAAATATAAGAACGTTGATTTTATTGTGGCTGATTTTTCTTCGGATGATGAGGCACAGAAGCATCTCGCAACAGGAAATGGCGAGTATAACTGCGTCATAACTCCCGATACTCTTGAAAAAATGGCTACTGACGAAACCGAAAGGGCTAAATTCGAGGGCATTATTGATAAGGCTATTGGCGAACTGCCCGAAATAAGAAAACAGCTCGGCGATGATTCGGAGAATGTTACAAAGCTCGGCATCAGCGTTGACAGCGAGGGCAACGTTTCGTATTACGCACTTATAAAGGAAAGTCTTAAAAAGAACGAAAACGTTGAAAAAGCCAAAGAAAAAGCCGCCGAAAAAAAGGCTGAGGAAGCTAAGAAAGAGGAAAAAGAGGAATATGAGGAACGGCTTGTGACGGCTTCTTCGGTAGAAGAACTGATAAAGCTGATTAAGGCGGCATATTCCGAGAAATCCGACGATCGCTTTGAAAAGAGCGATAAGAATGACGATGCGCTTAAAATCGACAGGGTAGACTTCAGCGGCGGAAAGGCACAGCCGACATATGAACAGTATGTTCCGTCTGCCGTTCCCGAAGAAAAGCATCCGTTTGACTTCAAGGCATAGAAAAAGAATAGCATTAAAGGACGCTTATCCGTTTTGGGTGAGCGTCTTTTTTTGCCGATAGCGATGCAGTTGTAGCCGTATCCGGTATATTCTTGTCCCAAGGATAATAGAATTAACCGGAAAGGACTGATTGTTTGAAAAATACCTATGTAAAAAACACAATAATCCTCTTTGTTTCGATGGTGATAAGCAAGATAGTCGGCGCTGTTTTCAAGATACCGCTTACCAATATACTCGGCGGTATCGGAATGGGCTACTACTCGACTGCGTACAGCCTCTACACGCCAGTTTTCGCTATGACTGCGGCGGCTGTTCCTACCGTTATAATAAAAGCGGTTGCGGATAACATAGCTTTACGCAGATTCGCAAATGCGCAAAAGGTGCTGAGAACGGCTGTCGTGATATTCGGAGCGACAGGTCTTATCGGCACTGCGGCAATACTGGCACTTGCACGGCCATTTTCGGATACGGTCGCACAATCTCCGCAGAGCGTATGGGGAATAATCGCAATAGCGCCGTCGGTCTTTCTGTGCTGTATATCATCGGTATATAAGGGCTATTACGAAGGGTGCTGTAATATGATGCCGTCGGCTGTGTCGCAGGTCGCAGAATCGGTCTGCCGTGCCGTGACCGGACTTTCTGTGTCGCATCTTATAATAGAATACGGAATGAAATGCTATGCAGGCGGCGAAATGGTATTCGGTGTGATTGCAGGAAGTGAAAGCGAGGCTGTGGATATTATAATGCCTTATGCGGCGGCAGGTGCGGTTCTTGCCGTTACGGTGAGCGAGCTGTGCGCACTCGTTTGCCTGCTTGTGAGGAAAAAAGTCTGCAAAAGGATTATAGATACGTCTGCGGGCGATACCTCGACAGACCGAGTGGCAGTAATTGCAAAACGTCTGATAAAGTCATGCATTCCAGTTTCCGCCGCCGCAATAGTTGTGAATCTGTCCTCGTTCATCGACCTTATCACAATACCACGTTGTCTTAATTTTGCACTTTCGTCCGATCCGGGATATTTTGCGGCGTGTTTTTCGGACATAATAAAAGCACAGGGCGGTGCTGTGCGGCTTGCGAACTTTATGTACGGCAGTTATACCGGCCTTTCGTGGACGATGTTCATGCTGATACCTTCTTTCACGGCTATGTTCGGCAGGAGCGCACTGCCGCAGATAGCAGGTGCGTGGACGCTCGGCAACAGAAATGAATTCGAACGCAAGGTGACGGTTGTTCTGCGTTCAAACTTTGTTATCGGGTTTCCGCTGTATCTCGGGCTGTCGGCTATGAGCAGGCAGATACTTGAGTTTTTGTTTTCGGGCAGACAACAGGAGGTGTCGGTAAGTGCAACATCGCTCTTTATACTGGGGCTTGGCGGCGTTTTTCTGACCTTGTCATCTACGTTTATTTCAATATTTCAAGTCATCGGGCGGTCGGATCTTCCTGTGAAGCTAATGCTGCCGGGCTGTGCGGTAAAGCTGATATTCAACGTGTTTACAATATCTGTACCGGCTATCAATATAAACGGGGCGGCTGTTTCAACGGTAATTATGTATGCGGCGGTTGCACTGGGAGGATATTTTGCGCTTGAAAATGTTACCGGGATAGATTTTCACATTATTAGAAGAATGGCTGTTCCTCTGAGTGCTGGGATAGTATGCGCCGTCGTATCACGCATTGTGTATGGCTTTGTCGGGGAAAGCGTCAATGCTGTGGCGGCTCTGTTTTTGCCGATAGCTTCGGGCGGTGCGGTTTATATAATTTTACTGATAATCTTCAACGAGATTAATCTTAAATCTTTGCTAAATCGACAAAAAAGAAAAAAATTCTGAAATTATCTTGATATTTGACAGATTTTAGAGTATTATTATATAAGATTAAAAACGGGCTTAAAAAAGAGTCCGACAGGTATTGGAAGTGTACGATTTGGATTTTGAAATTAAAGACAAGTATGATATTGACGATCTTCTCGAAGTGACGAGGATACTCAGAAGCGAGAACGGCTGTCCGTGGGACAGAGAGCAGGATCATAAGTCGGTCAGGATGAATGTTCTGGAGGAGGCTTATGAGGTGATGGAGGCTATCGACGCAGATGACGCCGCAATGCTTAAAGAAGAACTCGGAGATCTGCTTTTTCAGGCGGTTTTTCACTGCGAGATTGAAAAAGAGCGTGGCAGGTTTGAATTCAACGATATATGCGACGATGTCACAAAGAAGATGATATACCGTCATCCGCACGTTTTCGGAGATGTAAATGTCAATAATTCGGACGATGTTCTTAAGAACTGGGACAAGCTCAAAAAGAAATCCAAGCACCAGGACACCGTTGCGGATACCCTTGACAGCGTGCCGATGGTACTGCCTGCGCTTATGCGTGGCGAGAAGGTCTTCAAGCGTGCGTCAAATGCGGGCGTAGCGCTTTCCGGTACAAGTGAAGCCGTTGATCTTGTGAAAGAAAAGCTCGCAAGTCTTGAGTTGGCTATTAATGACAAAAACGAAGCGCTTACCGAAGATAATTTTGGGGAACTTTTACTCTCTTGCTGTATTTTATCACGTTTTATCAAAAAAGATTGCGAAAAAGCCTTGACTTTTGCTGTAAATAAGTTTATAATGCGTTTTAGAGAGCTTGAGAGTAATACGAGGTCGCAAGGCAAAACGCTCGACAATCTGTCAGATGAGCAGATAAAAGCGCTGTTTTTAAATTCTGATTAACCGTAAAGCAATTAGTCGGTTGACCGTATTACGTCTGTTAGCTTTTATGCTTAACAATATTAATAATTTTAATTGGAGGATTACTCAAATGACAAAAGCAGAATTAGTTACAATGGTTGCTGAAAAGGCAGATCTTACAAAGAAGGATGCAGAAAAGGCAATCTCAGCTTTAGTTGAGAGCATTTCAGAAACACTTGCCAAGGGCGAAAAGATCCAGCTCGTTGGTTTCGGTACATTTGAAGTTCGTGAGCGTGCAGCTCGTGAGGGCGTTAACCCCCGTACAGGCGACAAGATCAAGATCGCTGCTTCTAAGGTTCCCGCTTTCAAGGCAGGCAGTGCTTTAAAGGATGCAGTTGCTAAGTAATTAAGTCTGGTTCAATAGCGGAGGCAGTATTTTTACAGCCTCCGTTTTTTGTTTTTAAAGGAAGGGTTTATTATGCGGCTTGATAAATTTCTTAAAGTATCACGTCTTATCAAAAGAAGAACAGTGGCAAATGAGGCGTGTGACGCTGAAAAGGTTTCGGTAAACGGTAAACCTGCAAGAGCCTCTTATGATGTCAAGGTCGGAGATGAGATTGAGATAAATATGGGCAAAAGCCCGCTTAAAATCCGTGTTCTTAAGGTAGTTGAGGTGGTCGGTAAGGACGGAGCTTCTGACCTTTACGAAGTGGTATAAGCATAATACGGACATACCCCGAATATTATTTATCATGCGGTAAATAACATTCGGGGGTGTTTTTTATGGAAAAATCACTGCAGAAGCTGACGCTGACCGACAGGAGAAAGCTGGAGGTGGGCGGAGTGCTTGAAATCATTTCCTATGATGATGAGAACATAACTATGTATACTGCGCTCGGCAATCTGCGTATCGGCGGAGAGAATCTTGAGGTGGGTACAGCGTTCAGTGAAAACGGCACTGTTGAGATAACGGGATACATACGCACGATACATTTTTGTGACGGCAAGTCAAGATATGCGGATAATTTCATATCAAGAATATTCAGGTAGGTGGGTGTATGAACGAAGAAACATCGCTGATGTGGCAGATTGCCTGCTTTTGCGTCTGCGGGGCATTGCTGGGAGTCTTATATGAGCCGCTTCGCATATTACGTCTGATAATCCCTCACCACAGCTTTATAACGGGAGTGGAGGATACTGCTTATCTTTCCTTGTGCGGCGTTGTCCTGTTCGGGCTTTCGATGGAAACGGGAAACGGAAATTTCCGCCTTTCGTATCTTTTAGCTGCCTTCGTCGGAGGAGTAGTGTATTTTCTTACTGTGGGCAGGCTTATAAAGATTATTTATTCTGCCGTGATAAAGACCGTTTTCAAGGCGGTGAAATTAATCGGAAGAAAACTGCTGCGGCCTGTCATAAGGTGCTTTGTGTCAATTGCACATAAATTGATGCTGCCTTTTGTTAAACTTTACGAAAATATTGATGCTAAAATGAAAAAGCATAAAGCAGACTTGAAAACCTCTCCTGAAATGTTATATAATAATATTAATAATCACGGAAGGAATGAGATGTCAGTTGGCAACAGGATCGAAGGCAAAATCGGGAAAATTCAATAAAGTAATGCTTATACTTGCACCGTTGCTCATAATTGCGCTTGTTATCTGTGTTTATAATTTCATCTCGATACAGGTGGAAATAGCACAGAAGAACGAGGAACTGGCAAAGCTCACCGCACAGGTAGCCGAAGTGGAGAACGAAAACAAAATGCTGAGCAGATATTCCGATGAACAGTATAAAGTTGAGTATATCGAAACTATCGCAAGGGATAAGCTGGGTTATGCGAAGCCGGAGGAGCGGATATACTACATTGTTCCTGCTGATTGAATAATATGAACAACTGAGGCTTTCACGTTTTGTGAAAGCCTCAGTTTGTAGAAAAAGTCTGTATTTATAAAAATAGAGCAAATTCTCTATCCCTATCCCCAAACCCCTTCCCCTCGGGAAGGGGCTGAGTGTGGGGCTGCCGCCCTCACCAAGCAAGGACGCTTGCAGTCAGTCGCACACAGTCGCTGCACGATGCAGCGACACCAACGACTGACAACCCGCATTGGGGCTACGCCCCAAACCCCATTTTCAAAAATTGTATAGGCTTATCGACAGTCTGAGGCTTTCACGTTTTGTGAAAGCCTTTTGCTGTTATATAAGCCCGAAAATCTGAAATGCCGCAATTCCGCTTATGCAGACAATACTGCCGATGATATTGAGCGGCTTTGTGCTTTCCTTACGGATAAGACCGATAAAGAAAAGCGCTACCATTATCATAGGCTGTATGAACGAATAGTTGGTCATACTTGTGGCGATAACGGCATTTTCAAGCACAAGTCCGAGTGCGTTCGGTATTTTGGTCAGCGCTACAAATGCACAGCCCTTCGGCTTGTCTTTTATCATCCTTATCGGGTGAACGAAAGGCACAAGCACGGCGGCAAGCAGGATAAGTCCGAAAAGCAGGGCAAAGTATGAGGATATGTACGGCGCAGACGCAGTGATAATAAAGCCGTAGCCGAACTTTGAAAGCAGATAGAAGAACAGCGGCACAGCTATTTTCTTATAGCTGATATGCTCTCTTTCCGACCGTGCTATCATAAAAAGTCCTACGGCTGTAACCGCAATTGCCAGCAATCTGAGCCAGCTGAACGTGTCAACGGCGGTTATTATATCGGTCGCATAGGACGCAAACAGGCAAAGACCGAGCCACGCCTTAAGCTCGAATGCAGACATCTCGGTAAGCACAAGCGCAGACATCTTGAATTCAAGCAGCTTCGACACCATAATAAGAACAGCCGCAAGCACAGACTGCCAGCAAAGTTGTAAGTGCATATCGGAAAACGGCATAAGCGGCAGTAAAAGTACCGCTGTAGGCAAAGCCATTAGAAAAGTGAACGAATTGCCGTCAAACTTCAGCTTTGCGACGGAGTATTTGTCGCTGAGACCGCAGACGGTGTAACAGGCGACAACGAGAAGCATCAATACCATAACGGTTATTCCTCTATATTCTTCTTTATTCTACTATAGTATATTCGAGCATTTCATAGTGCAGCTTTGTGCCTATGTCACTGCCGGGCGGTAAAAGCGCCAGCGCTATGAACAGCGTTTCTCCGCTGATTCTTTCCGTAAGTGTGGCGTATTCTCCGCTTATTTCAGTAATAATGTAATCTTTTGGCTCCATAGTTCAGAAACTCTCCTTCTTTTTATTTTACTAACTGATTTTATCACAAAAACTCAGCAATAAATGGCTGTGCTTGTAAAACAGTAGAATATGGTTTTCGCAGAAACAGCATGATTTTGGTCATGCTTTTTTGATTTTGGCATCTCAACCACGGGAATGTAGCCCCAAAGGTCATATCTCATATTGAGTTCCTTAATGACATATTAAAAGCAGAATTCTTACTAACAAGCTCATTCACATCATCTTCTATTATTGTTGTCAAATCATCATCAGTAATATTTCGTGATTGAACAATTCGATTCGCTTGTGCTGATATAATTTGTTCAAATATATTACGCACTTCTCTTCCGTTTCCAAAATTTTCGTCCTTGTGCTCTACTAAGAACACAAAATATTTTTGGAGCAGTATATGAGCACTCGGTGTAAGTGTATATTGATTTTTGTTTAATAGAATTTTGAATATATCCATTAGTTCTTTACTGTCATAATCCGGAAAATGAACATATTTGACGAAACGTGATTTCAATCCAGGATTCGAATTAATGAATTCTTCCATCGGTTTATCATAGCCAGCGACAATCACGATAAAGTCATCGCGATTATCTTCCATAGCTTTTAGAATCGTTTCTACAGCTTCTTTTCCAAAATCATTTTCGGAATCTTCTACATTCAGTGAATAAGCTTCATCAATAAACAATACTCCTCCAAGAGATTTGTCGATTACTTCTTGTGTCTTAATTGCCGTTTGTCCAACATAGCCTGCAACAAGATTGCTTCTGTCCACCTCAATGAATTGACCTTTACTTAGCACGCCTAATGAATGATAAATTTTTCCTAAAAGTCGGGCAATTGTTGTTTTACCCGTTCCGGGGTTTCCTGTAAAAGCCAAATGCTTTGAAATCTCAGGAACAACTAATCCACGCTCTTTCCTAATGTGATTTATTTGCACTAGGTTTGTTAAAGTCCGAACTTCTTCTTTAACAGCACTTAGACCGATAAGGGTATTGAGTTCATCTTGGCATATTTGAAGTTCATCCATATTATACAAGTCTATGCGTTCTTTTTCAGATTCTGCTAATTCATCAGATGTTTGTCTTTTCTGTTTTCTTAGTTGCATATATTCACTAAAACTATTTGGTATATTATGATTCTTCTGTTCAATTGGTGGTGCTTCCATCGTGGCTTGCCGAGCCTTTTCAGCAATAAGCTTTTCGAATCCGCCCTCTGCAGCAAATAGCTTGAAGGGCATCGCGCCTTTGGGCGCCCCATTTTCTACAACATCAATTGCTTTCAGAAGTTTTAATTAGACCTCATCACGCTTAATAGGATCAATTAAAAAAGGAATCCATTTTGCGACATAATCAATATGATTACTTTTCATGGTCCATCCTGAAGTATCGATCATATCCATTAGTAAATCAAAAAATTTATTTTGTGCATTATATTCACCATTGTCATTATGTAGAATTAGCGGAATCAGTTTATCAGATAAAGCAAAGTCATCATTAAAAACTGTATCTCTAATAAACCACTTCTCATAGAGCAAATACTTAGAATCACTTATAAGAAAAGCGTAGTCGCAAATACGATCATATTTTAAAAACACTTTAACCAAATCTGCATACTCCGCTTCCTCAACTACCTCTCCGGTAATTCGTTCTAACATTTTATCACCAGGTAGTAACTTATAGTAATAATCTAAAAGATATTGCCACATTGCAGCGCCTTCGTCAATATCAATTGATAAAGCTGGTGCAATAATATTTTTTGTGATTGACGGCAATTTATTAAAGTCTAACATATCCTTTTTATAATCGTCGTTAAAATAAACGCAAGTATTTTTTAGTCGTTCAAATTTTATTTTAAGAACTTTAAGTTTAGTTTCTTTTTCCATTTTACTTCCTCCCAAGAAAATATGCTAATGCACGGCAAATGCATGTATTAGTATTTATTGCCTAATTTGAAATAAATATATCTAATTAATAATAGCAAAATAATAAATATTAAATTATTATAGCGACTTCGATTAAATCGACTAAAATATATAAGCTAAAACTTTATTGATTTTGCTTATTAATTTTAAACAACTATTCAATAATATTATGGAACAATATCATTGTTGCATACTCTCCGCTTATTTCGGTAATAATGTAATCTTTTGGCTCCATAGTTCAGAAACTCTCCTTCTTTTTATTTTACTAACTGATTTTATCACAAAAAATTAATTATAACAAGCCTTTTTTACTTGAAACTCATCTTTCGATATGTTATACTATATTTCATCGAAAACGATTACCTTAAAAAAAGTCGTTTTTAGCTAAAAGAAAAGTAAAAGAGCAACGGAAAGAAAAGAAGAAACTATGAGAGATCTAACAAAAGGAAGCATAATCCGGCTTATGCTCCTGTTCAGCCTGCCTATTCTGCTTGGCAGTCTGTTCCAACAGGCGTATAATCTGGTCGACATTATAATTGTCGGAAAAAAACTCGGTGAGCTGTCGCTGTCCGCCGTAGGTTCGACAACGGCGGTGGTGTCGCTTATGTTCAACATTATTAATGGTTTATGCACAGGTTTTGCCATACCTGTTGCAAAGCACTACGGTGCTAACGATATGAACAAGGTGCGGCGCACGGTTGCAGGAATGATTACATATTCTGCAATCATTACCGCTGTAATCATGGCGCTGTGTATAGTGTTTGTTGAGCCGCTGCTTACTGCACTCAATACGCCGGCTGAGATTTTTGAACAGGCAAAGCTGTATCTTACGATAGTGGCAGGCGGACTTATAGTTACGCTTATATATAACCTTGAAGCGAACATTCTTCGTGCTTTGGGCGACAGCGTAGTACCGCTGATAATACTTGTAATTTCAGCTGTGCTGAATGTCGGTCTTGATTTTCTGTTTATATTCGGATTCGGTATGGGGGTTGACGGTGCGGCGCTTGCAACGGTTATCGCACAGCTTATCTCCGCTATTGTCTGTTTCGTTTATCTTATCAGAAAATGTCCGTTTTTAAAGCTCGGCAGGTCTGATTTCAGGCTTCACGGCGAGGAGATAAAAAGCCTTCTTGCTTCGGGGCTTGGAATGGCGCTTATGTATTCGATAGTTGACATAGGCTCGATAGTTCTGCAAAACGGCATCAACGGGCTTGGAACGGGTATAATCTCGGCTCATACAGCCGCCAGAAAGATATTCAGCTTTACTATCATGCCGTTCTCGGCTATCAGCGCAACGCTTGTGACATTTGTAAGCCAGAACCTCGGCGCAGGCAAGTTTGACAGGATAAAGAAAAGCATAAAATACGGTCTGCTGATAGGCTACGGCTGGTCAACGCTTGCGGTGCTTATTGTGTATCTGTTCGGAGAACAGCTTGTGCTTATGATAGCACCTGCGGATAACCGTGAAATTATAGATACGGCGGTCAATTATCTGAGGATAAATGTGCCGTTCTACTATGCTCTGAATACGCTTTTGTCGCTGAGATGTACACTGCAGGGACTCGGAAAGAGCGTTGTTCCGATAGGAGCAAGCATTGTCGAGATGATATGGAAGATAGTGACTGTAGTTGCGGTTATCCCCGTATGCGGTTATTTCGGCGTATGTATATCCGAACCGATCATATGGACGGCAAGCGGACTTCTCGTTGCGGTTATTGCTATAAAGACGCTCAGAGCGTTTGAGAAAGCGTAATATTGCGTTTAGATATTTCAATTTTCGGCATTTTAGTTTTTTTGAAAAATATTTCAAATAAATGCAAAAATCGCTTGAAAAATTGTTAATATAGTTGTATAATAGATACATTAGTAGCGTTAATGCTAAGAAAGGTTAATTTTATGAACATCTGGCACGATATTGATAACGAAAGAGTAACTCCCAATGACTTTTTAGCTGTCATTGAGATTTCAAAGGGCAGTAAGTCAAAGTACGAGCTTGACAAGAAGACGGGAGTGCTTATACTCGACAGAATACTGTATACATCGACGCATTATCCCGCAAACTACGGATTTATCCCCAAGACGCTTGCAGACGACGGAGATCCGCTTGACGTGCTTGTTCTGTGCAACGAGCCTCTTGTTCCGCTTGTGCTTGTACAGTGCTATCCTATCGGTGTTATAAATATGATAGATAACGGAAAGATGGATCAGAAGATAATAGCTATCCCGTTTGAAGATCCCAATTATAACTCTTACAGAAGCATTGAGGGCTTACCCTCGCACATCTTTGACGAAATGCTGCACTTCTTCAAGGTATATAAGCAGCTTGAGGGCAAGGAAACTGCGGTCAATGAGGTAATGGGTCACAAGGCTGCGGTTGAAATCATCAAGGAATGTATAGCAAATTACGATGAGGTTTACGGTGAAAAGTACAACAACATTGATACTGGCAAGTAAATCTCCACGCAGAATTGAGCTTATGACGCTGGCAGGCTTTGATTTTTTATCCGTTCCTGCCGTAAAGGAAGAGAAGATACCGGGCGGTACAGAACCGTCAAAAGCAGTGCTTATGCTATCCCGACAGAAAGCAGAGGAGATAGCCGAAAAATATCCGTATAATACGGTTATCGGAGCGGATACTGTTGTGGCGCTCGGTAACGAGATAATGGGCAAGCCTGAGAATGAGCAGGACGCATTTGATATGCTGAAAAAGCTGTCAGGCAAAACACATACGGTACTTACGGGAGTATGCGTAATTTCTCCCGATAAGCAAATAAATTTTTATGAAAAGACCGAGGTGGAATTCTATCCGCTCGGCGACGATGAGATACGGCAGTATATAGCAAGCGGTGAGCCTATGGACAAAGCGGGCGCTTACGGCATTCAGGAAAAAGGCGCTATGTTTGTAAAACGTATAAACGGCGATTTCTACAACGTTGTAGGATTGCCTGTAGCACGGCTTGCAAGAGAACTGAACGCTCTCACAGAAAATAATCTTCAGCGAAAGGACGCAAAGGTATGTTATTTTTGAACAACGCATTTACAAAAGATATTACGGAGTACGACGGAGAAGTGCTCAAGGAAGTAAAAACCGTAGACGGAAAGATATATCTTTCAAACGGCGCTATCATTAAAGAGGGTGTTGTCGGAAAATTCTTCGACATTGCCACTAATGACAAATATGGTACTGTATTTGAGGCTGACGGTCCCGATGAGATCGGTCCTATCGTTGGATTCGCTCCTGTTACGGGCGATTCCGCTCCTGATTATTTCGCATTCTGATTATCAAAGCTTAATAAACTGCGGCAGAGCAATACGCTTTGCCGCTTTTTTCTTTTCCGTTTTTATGACTTCGGTTGGATTTGCCGCTTTTATAAACTAATACTTGAATTTTATGCTGAAATATATGTTGCGTACAACTGCTATTTGTGTTAAACTTAATGCAAACAAGGAGGAATTGATATGGAAACGGTTTTTTCAAAGCAGTTACAGTTGCTCAGAAAGCAAAGCGGTATCACGCAGGAACAGCTTGCAGACAAGCTCGGTGTTACCGCACAGGCAGTATCAAAATGGGAAAACGGTAGCTATCCCGACGGCGATTTACTGCCTAAGATAGCGGACATCTTCGATGTTTCTATAGACAATCTTTACGGCAGAGGAGAGGAAAAGTGTTCGTTTGAACAACAGGTATTGAATCATATGCGGGCTATAGCAGACAGCAGTCAGGATTCTTCTGCCGAGTGGCTGAAAAATTACCTTAATATAATCTGGGCTATGCAGCTTACTGCGTGGCGTGAATGCCGCTATTACTATGATATTCCCGATTTTAAAGATTCAAACGGCACGGTTGCTTCCGAGTGCACCTGTAATACAGGTGTGACGTATATGCGGCTTAATAAGGATTTCCGCTATTTTACATTTATAAAACAGCCGGAGAGCTTCGCAAAACAGTTTTCGGATATTGATAAGCTGTCGGAGTTGTTCAGGTTCTTAGGAGATAAGATGAACTTAAAGGTGGTAATGTATCTTCTTTCTCTTGATAACGGCGAGGTAGCCGGTGCCTCGACCATAGCAACTCATCTCGGCTATCCGAAAGAAAAGATAGAAAAAGCGCTTCAGTATCTTTTGAGCATCAACGGCTCAAACAATGAGATAATCGAAATAAGCGTGCTTTGCGCCGACAACGGTAAAGAAAAAGTATACGGAGTAAGAAACTACTTGCCTGAAATGCTTATTTTGCTGACAGGTGCGTTTGCCGTACTCAATCAGCCGCATGGTTATCAGACAAGCGTAAACAACCGTGATTATCCTTTCTTTGACCGAAAGGACATGAGTTTTATAAAAATGGGAGAGAAAAATGAAGAAAAATAAAGAGAAAGAGAAAAACACCAATCCTTATCATAAGGAATACGGCGTTTTCAGCAACAGCATTCACGCATTAAAATCAATGCTAAACTATTCACACAGGTTTATACCTGTTATAATAATCAGCATAATCTGTGCGCCGATAATGCAGTATCTGTGGTCGTTCATATCAAAGTTCGTTATTGATATGATAACTTCAGGACAGAGTGTTACCGCACTTGCACTGCTTATGGGCGGATTTACCGTAATACAGATTACGGCTACTATGCTGAACCTTTACGGCAACTCATTCTTTCACGTTTATATCGGAGCAAGATTCAGGCAGATGGGACTTAAGAACCGCAAGATAATGTCGGTGGATTACGGCTATCTTGAGGATAAGGACTTTATGGACTGCTATCAGAAAGCAGGAAACGCCTGCAACAACAATAACAACGGCATAGAAGGTATGATGAGAGGTATTGTGCGTCTTCTCACGCTTATACCGATAATCGCAGTAGGTATCGCTATCCTCGGCACAATGAATATTTTTATCATGCTTGCTATACTTGTCTGTTCTGTACTTCAATTCGTTGTCAGCAATAAGACAAACGCTTACTGCAAGAAAAAGGTGTGGGATCCGCTTGCACCGTGGTGGCGCAGACATAATTATCTTTCTTATACCACGAGCGACTTTGAGGCGGCTAAGGATATAAGAATGTTCGGAATAGCCGATTGGCTTACAGAAAAGTTCAAAGTGCTGAACAAAGAGCGCTATGCGGCGCAGAAGAAAAATTCAAGGATATGGGCGGTGTCGGCTGTCATAAATGCTGTACTCTGGGCAGGAGTGCAGGCTGCGGTTTACGCATGGCTCTTGTACAGCGTTGTAACCGGAAGTATGACGATAGGTAATTTTACTTTGTATCTTGCATCGTCAATGACATTCTTTGATTATACAAATCAGCTTCTGACCGCTGTATCGGACTTACTTGCAAGGAGCAGGGAATATGACGATTTCCGCAGCTTTATGGACGCTGACTGCGGAGATAAGGACGACAGCGGAATTGATGTTCCGCAGTGTGACAGCTATGAATTTACATTCCGCAATGTTTCGTTCAAATATCCGAAGGCAGAAAAATATGCACTTAAAAACGTCAATATCACTCTTAACGCAGGAGAGAGGCTTGCGGTGGTAGGGCTTAACGGCGCAGGAAAATCTACCTTTATAAAGCTGCTGTTAAGGCTGTATGAGGTGACAGAGGGCGAGATACTGCTGAACGGTGTCAATATAAAGCAGTACAACAAGCACAGCTATTATAAGATATTCTCGCCTGCTTTTCAGGAGGTGGAACTGTTCGCATTTCCTCTGTATATGAACGTTTCAATGAGCAGTGCGGATAAATCGGATAAGGAGAAGGCAAGGCAGTGCGTTATTGATTCGGGACTTGAAAATAAGCTCTCCGAACTTGAAAAGGGTATGGATACCGAGATACTAAAGATCGTTTACGATGACGGCGTTGATCTTTCGGGCGGCGAAAAGCAGAAGCTGGCGCTTGCGAGAGCGTTATATAAAAATGCGCCTGTGGTAGTCCTTGACGAGCCTACGGCGGCACTGGACGCACTTGCGGAAAGCAAACTGTACGGTGACTTTGACAAGCTCATCGGTAACAAGACAGCGGTATATATCAGCCACAGATTAAGCTCTACACAGTTTTGCGACAAGGTCGCTATGTTCAAGGACGGCGGTATAGTCGAGTACGGAACTCACAGCGAGCTTATGGACAAGGGCGGAGAATACGCTGATATGTTCAATGTCCAGGCTCAGTATTATATTGACAACAACGAAAGCGAGGTGGCTGTCAATGCGTAAAGAAAAAGAGAAAAAGATACTGCCTACGCTTAAATTTATGCTGAAAACGGCAGTAAAGAATAAGCCTCAGCTGTTTATTGCTTATGCGCTGCAGGTGGTGGTTTCGTTTTCGCAGACAATGGTTAATATCATCTCGTCAAAATATCTTGTAGATGAGATCGCCGCAATAATCGGCGGCGGTAAAGCTGAGGAGCATATACCTACAGCGATATTCTGCATTGCGCTTATAGTCGGTGTGACCTTGCTTGCGGCACTTATCAACTATCTTGTAAATGAGATAAAGAATGTTTATTCCGAGTGGTTCAACGAGTATTTTGAAGTAAGCCTGTCCGAAAAGGTAATGAAGATGGATTTTGAGCATACCGAGGATCCCGACACGCTCGATCAGATGAACAAGGCGAAAGAGGGTATGTCGTGGTACAGCGGCGGAGTAGTCGGAATACTGAACGGTTTCTTCAATATCGTTTCAAACGGGGTGAACGTACTCGGCGTTATAGCGATAATCGCAGTTACCTGTCCGCTTCTTCTGCCGATACAGATCATATCGCTTGTTCTTATCACGATATTCACAAATAAGAGCAACAAGCTTGATATAGAATATTTCAAGAAGCTGTCTAAAATCAATCGCCTTTTCGGGTATTTCTTCTATCAGCTGTCCGACCCGTCAAACGGTAAGGAAGTCAGGCTGTTTGACAGCAAGGATATGATGTGCGATAAAGCGGATTACTACAGCAATGAAACTATAGACACGTTCAGGGAGCAGTACAAAGCGCAGTATAAATATATGCAATACTCAAATCTCACAAACGGACTGCGTGACGGACTTTCATATTTCTACATAGGCTTTAAGGCACTGACGGGAGCGATTACACTCGGTGATTTTACAATGTGTGTTTCATCGGCGTCAACGCTCTACTGGGGACTGTATAGCATTGTAGACAACATTGCGGCTACGGTAAAGGCGTGCGGTTACGCATACGAATATCTGAAATTTGATGCAATTTCCGACAGAATGACAAAGGGTGATAAGCCTGTTTCGGACGGCGAACACGTTATTGAGTTCAGAAATGTCAGCTTCAAATATCCGAGAAGTGAAAATTATGTCCTCAGAAATATCAATATCACTATTAAACAAGGCGAGCATCTGTCTGTAGTCGGACTTAACGGTGCGGGAAAGACAACGTTTATAAAACTCCTTTGCCGTATGTATGATGTAACAGACGGTGAGATACTGATAGATAATATCAATATCAAGGATTACTCGGACAGCGAGTACAGAAAGCTGTTCTCGGTGGTATTCCAGGATTTCGAGCTGTTCGCTTTCAGCCTTAAGGAGAACATAATACTTGACGAGCAGGAGGACGAGGAAAAGCTGATAAAGACGCTCAAAATGGCAGGCTTATATGAAGATGCGATGAAGCTTGAAAACAAGTTCGACACGACAATATTCAAAAGCTATGATGAAAACGGCACTGAACTTTCTGGCGGTCAGCAGCAGAAAACCGCTATCTGCCGTGCTTTATACCGTGACAGCCCGATAGTAATACTTGACGAGCCTACAGCGGCGCTCGACCCGGTAGCCGAATATGAGATATACAAGCACTTCAACGAGCTTGTCGGCGGCAAGACCGCTATCTACATATCCCATAGGCTTTCAAGCTGTAAATTCTGCGATGAAATCGCCGTATTTGCTGATGATACGATAAAGGAGTACGGTACGCACGAAGAACTTGTGAAAATCGAAAGCGGTATTTATTCCGAAATGTACAACGCTCAGGCGAAGTATTATGTGGAGAACGTGTCGTAAACAGCGTAAAGAAAATACCCATGCAGTGATAAACTCTGCGTGGGTATTTCGTTTTTTACGCTATTCCCGATAATGTGCATATACCGTTTACCGCTATGCAAAGCACTATTCCGATAACGGTCGGCAGGGCAAAGCTCACCGCTGTCCATTTAAGGCTCTTTGTTTCCTTATATACCGTAATGCAGGATGTCGAGCAAGGGAAGTGGAACAGTACAAATATCACCATACATATTGCTGTTACAGAAGTCCAGCCGTTAGATATAAACAAATCCTTCAGTGCGGACAACTCCGATATTTCGGTAAGCACAGTACCTTCTGAGTATGCCATTATTATTATCGGAACAACTATCTCATTTGCAGGAAAGCCGAGTATGAACGCAAGCAATATAACACCGTCAAGTCCCATAAGTCTGCCAAATGGGTCAAGGAACTCCGTGCAGTGTGACAACAGCGAAGCATCGCCTGCAGTAACATTCGCCATCAGCCATATAATTAGCCCTGCAGGGATAGCGACAATTACCGCTCTGCCGAGAACGAACAGCGTCCTGTCGAGAAACGCTCTGACAAGGACCTTTGCAAACTGCGGTGTTCTGTATGGCGGAAGCTCAAGCGTGAACGATGACGGCATTCCTTTTAGTAATGTCTTTGACAGGAAGCGTGACGACAGCATAACAGCGGCAACCGAGGCGGCTATAGCGGCACTCAGCAGGAGCGCCGCCAAAAAATCCGAGCCTGCGACAGCCGGCACACCGATAGCAAACATTGTGATAATGCTTATGATAGTCGGAAATTTTCCGTTGCAGGGCATAATTGATGCAGTTATAATCGCTATAAGCCGTTCACGTTTACTGTCGATTATCCTTGCACCCGTTATTCCGCAGGCATTACAGCCAAGACTCATACACAGACATAAAGCCTGTTTACCGCAGGCTCCCGCCTTTTTGAACGCTTTGTCAAGATTGAACGCTATTCTGGGTAGTATTCCGTAATCTTCAAGTATGGTGAACAGCGGAAAGAATATCGCCATAGGAGGAAGCATTACCGATACCACCCACGCAAGCACTCTGAATATTCCCTCGGTGAGAACGCTGTTCAGCATTACCGGAGTACCTATTGACGATAAGGCACTATAAAGCAGTGATTCCGCCTTTCCGAAAAGCTCCGAAAGCAAGGCGGACGGGTAATTCGCACCTGTTATTGTTATCCATAAAATGATAAACAGCATAAGCAGCATTATTGGTATTCCCGTCAGTTTTCCGGTAAGTATCCTGTCGATTTTCCTGTCACGGACTTGTTTTTTATCGGCACTACGTTTTACGCATTCCGCCGCAATTCCTTCAGCGGTTATAAAAATGCAGGAAATTATCTCATCGGTAAAATTATGGTCGGTCAGTCTGTCTGCGGCGGATATAAGCGCTTTGAGGTAATTATCGTCTGTACCGTGTTTTTTACACAGGCTGTCTACCGTATCGCTGTCGCCCTGAAGGAGCTTAAGACATATAAAACGCTTTGTCCTGCTGTCTGTTTCTATTTTTTCGGTAAGCGGCAATAGCTGTGATATTGCATTTTCTATACGGCTTGTGTAAACAAGCGTTATATCGTTGCTTTCCTTGCTAAGTGCAACGCTTTCTATTGCCTGCATCAGCTTATCCAGTCCTTTTTTGCTCCGTGCCGATGTTGCCGCTACAGGTATCCCAAGCTGCTGTGACAGCTTAGTTATATCGGTTTTTATGTTTTTCTTTTCCGCTTCATCCATCATATTCACGCACAGCACTGCTTTAGACGTGATTTCGGTTATCTGCAGTACAAGATTCAGATTTCGTTCAAGACAAGATGCATCGCAGACGATAACAGTAACATCGGGCTTTTCAAGGCATATATGCCTGCAGGCTATTATTTCCTCCGCAGAATGAGCGCATAGTGAATATGTGCCGGGAAGGTCGGTTATCAGATATTTGTTATTGTTGTAAGTATAACTGCCTGCGGCGTTGCCGACAGTTTTTCCGACCCAGTTTCCCGTATGTTGCTTAAGCCCTGTCAGAGCGTTGAAAACCGTGCTTTTGCCGACATTGGGATTGCCGGCGAGCGCAACCGTAAATTCTTTTTCGTATTTCATATTTTCCGCCTTTCAGCTGTAATATTACATTATATGAAAATACGTCTGATTTGTTAAGAATGAATTATACGTTTTCTTCGGAAACTGCCTGTGTCAGTGTACGGGAAAGCTCGTCGCTGTTGACCGGCTTTGTAAGAAAGGCGGTCATTCCGCACTGTTTCGCCTTGTTCACATCTTCGCTGAATGCGCTTGCTGTCATTGCGATTATCGGTACTGTTTTTGCATATTCGCTTCGGATATTTCTTATTTCTTTCGCACATTGAAAGCCGTCCATTAACGGCATCCGCAGATCCATAAGGATAATATCATAGTAATAGTCTGGATTGCGGCAGAACATTTCAAGCGCCTTTCTGCCGTTTGCTGCGACCTCGATGTTTACGTTATATTTGGCAAGCATCGCTTTTACTATCTGAACGTTTACCTCTACATCTTCGGCAAGAAGAATGTATTTTCCGCTGAGCGTTCTTGACGAATTGTCAAGCTCATCACAATGACCGGGATTATTATCGCTGAAATTGTCTGTAAATCCTTTGCAATGCTCCGATAATATGCGTTTTAAATCAAAGGTGAGAAGCGGTATAAGACATACGCCTTTTACTGCGCCCGGATACTTTGAAAGCGACAAGTCCGATTGATTTTCCGTTGTGACTATGTATGTTATATCGCTGTCGCTTTTGCCGATATATTCTGCGATTTTATTTACCCGGTCTGCGTCGGAAACGATAATATCAAAGTGCCTGTCCGCTGTAAAGCTGTCATCCTGTTTATCGTATGAACAGTAGGTTATCCCCAGCTTTTCCAGCGCTTCTGCTATCTGAGCCGAATGACTGCGGTTGTTGTTTATAATAAGCGCCGACAGACATCTGTTACCGGAATAACGGTTTTCCGTTCCCTTTACGGCTTCAATCTGCAGCTTTATAATAAACTCCGTGCCTGCGCCTTTTTTCGTTTTTACCGTTATGTTTCCGCCTGCGGCATCGACTATTCTCTTTGAAATGGGCATACCGAGTCCCGTTCCGCCTATATTTTTGTCGGTCATCTCACGTTCATACGGCTCGAATATCTTTTTGGTGAACTCCTCGCTCATACCTATGCCGTTGTCCCTGACCCTTATCTCATATTCAGGAACACCCTTTTTGCCGTCATCCGTTTCGGTAAGCGTAAGAGAAATATTGCCGCCGTTGTGTGTGAATTTTATCGCATTTGAAAGGAAGTTCATTATAAGCTGTTCAAATCTGTGCTTATCACAACGCACAATCTCGTGGGTCACATTGTGCATACTTATCGTCAGATTCTGTTGCTTTTCAGCCGCAATGCTGCTTATTACCGTTCTTATCTCATAAAACAGGCGGGACAAATCCACGTTGGTGATATTGAATGTCAGTCTGCCGCTTTCTATTACGCTTATATCGAGAATATCGCTTATAAGGCCGAGAAGCTGATTTCCCGATGTGATAATTTTATTGATATATTCCTTTGTCGCCGCAGAATTTCCTTCCTCATTTGCGGCAAGGGAAGCAAAACCGATTATTGCGCTGAGAGGAGTGCGTATATCGTGAGAAATGCCTGAGATGAACGAGCTTTTGGCATTGTTTGCTTTTTTGGCTTCGTTGACTGCACTATGCAGTGCAAGGTTTGTCTTGCGTTCTTTGGTGCGGTCAGACAGTACAAGGATATATCTATCCTCTCCGTCGATCTTGTTTCTGAGTGCTGTTATATGAAACAGGCAGACATTTCCGCTGTTTCTGCGCACATATTTTCTTTCCCACTCTTTACGCTCACCGACAGACATACGGATGAGATTTTCTCTGATATTCTCGTCTTTATCCGTCACTGCCGAGTTTTCTATTATGCTTTCGTCCGACATAGCCTCGCTTTGAGAAATGCCGAGTATTCTTTCTATGTTGGGGCTGACATATCCTACAGAGAAATCCTCTGTGTTCAGCATAAGAAATATATCGTCAACGTTATTTGAAAGCACGGAAAACAATTCTTCCCTGTATTTTATCTCACTGTCCTTTTTTCTGAGGTTGAGATAGTTTTTACGGATGAGATACAAAACGGACAGAGTACAGATAAGCGCTATCACACTGACGCTTGCAGACATTGTTATAGTCTGCAGGCGGTTGATGTTTTCGTTTACTACAGAACACGGAACAATACCGATAAGTATCCAGTCCTTGAAGCCTATGCTGTGATATGCCAGATAATATGCTTTACCGCCGAGCGTAAGCCTGTTTACCCCTGATTCGTTATAGCATATTTCGGCAATATAAGGGTGAATGTTATCCTGCGACAGATTATCCGAGCTGTCTGCAAGCATCCGCCAGAAGTTGCTTAATTCATCGCCGTGTTCGCCCCTATTGTTTACTACAACCCTTCCGTCAGGATAAACTATGTAATTTGTAGCCATATTATTGAATGTGTTTGAGCTTAGCAAGGATATGATGTCATCGTTGTTAAAGCTGATTGCTATAGCGGAATACGAAAAGTCGCCGTACTTGTTTTCGGGGCAGGGAACAGCGAACACGATAAGCTCCGACCTGTCGATAAGAGCGGTATCGGATACTACGTTTTTGCCCTCCTCCATAAGAATTCTCATATTTCTTCCGAGATCCATCCTGCCGGTATTACCGTCAACCGTACAATAGCTTCCGTCCTTATCAAGAAAGTAAAAATCCGTGAATGCGCCGATACGTCTGATATTTTCAATGTAAGTCCTAATTTTCTTATCGTCATCGGTGTCTTCAAGATAAGGTAGCCACATATCCATAGCGTTCCAGTTTTCACTTAACAGATTGCTCAGCGAGTTACCGACCTGAGAATATATTTCGTTAAGGTGAGTGGCGCTTTCTTTGAAGATAAGCTTCGATGAAATGGCATTGTAAGTATAAGCGGACAGTATAACTATCAATGTTGCCGTGACGATTACAAGGCAAGCAAAATTCTTTCTTATCAAAAATAACATCTCCCAGAAATTTAAACCTCTGATACAAAAAATTACATTTATCTCTTAAAGAATATCATATTTTATCTTTAAATGTCAATAAATTCAAGCACGAAGATTGAAAAATATAAAAAAATTCTGCGAATTGTGTCGAATTTGTTGAAAGGAATGGCTTGACGAGGCAATCGAATAGTGTGGCGAAGAATATATTGCGTAAAATTAAAATTATTGCGAAATGAAGATGAGTTCAGGTGTAATATGGCTGTAATGTTGACATATAGATGTTGTTTTGATATAATAAAAAACAAAGAAAGGCAGGTGAATGACATGAAATCAATTATTGGAGATAACGGGAATAACTGTCATTCACATTTATGCTTTTGATATAGCAATTGTGCAATGATAAAATTCAAAGTGTTCTCGTTATCGGGAACACTGTTTTTATATAAGGAGTTATTATGAACAAATTGAATTTTATCAAAGCGGATAAACCGGATTGTAGCAACGCAACAGACAGTGGAAAAATAACTGTCACTGTAAGAGAATTTATCACAACTACGCTTGCTGAAAAAATCGCAACAGCATTATGGAACAAGCCTGAATGGGCTGACAGTATCATCAGATTCAATTATGATAACAAGATCAAAAACGATTGTTTCAATGTTATCGCTCAGAATGAAACAGGTGATGTTGTAGGCAGTATAGCTTTTAGGGAAACGCTGATTAAATAGCCCAGCAGAGTTGTCGTAACACGGGTTGCAAGCCAATATTGATGAAAAAGTTACCTTTTCAAGGTAAGTGATAAAATCTCTGACAAAGTAAACTCACACGGAACTTGCCGCTTTGGAATTCTATAAAATAACACTGCTCCGCCTTTCAATTCAAATACGAAGACGGGTTTTTATACACTTTGACAAAATCAAATTTACAAGAACAAATAAATTGTGCAACGTTACAAATGTGGCATTTTTACTAGAATTATGTGTTGATTTTTAGTAAATAAACTGATAAAATTACAATTATAAATTATCTTTTAATGTACCAAAACAATCAATATTGTCATAATAATTGCAGTAGTTGTGGCGGCTGCAATACTTGTGGTTGCTCTCACAGTCGTTCTCACAAAGGCAATAGTCACGCCAATCATTCAGATTAAAGATTCCATGAACCTTATCGCAAACGGTCTGCTCAAAGAAGCTGACGGCACTATCACATACCGATCCAAGGATGAGCTGGGTGTACTTGCCCATGCAGCAAGGAAGGTCATCAGATTCTTCCAGGACGTGCTGCCCAGCATTTCAGATGTGTGCAGGAATTACGGCAACGGAAATTTCAACTGTACCTGCGAGAATTACGATAGCTACGTTGGCGAAACCAGCGAGATCCGCGACAGCCTGATGTATATACGCGATAATCTTTCCGCTGCCCTTTCAAATGTTGACCAGGCTTCCGACCAGCTTTTAAGCGGCACAGAAGAAGTCTCATCAGGCGCTCAGGCTCTTGCTCAGGGGGCAACGCAGCAGGCAGCATCTATCCAGCAGCTTTCTGAAAATATTGCGTCTATTTCCGAATCTATCAAGGCTAATTCTTCGGACGCAGCGGAAGCAAGTGATAAAGCAAATGCCGCAGGAGCGGCCGTCCAGGAAGTCAATGCCATGATGTCAGAGCTTGTAAGAGCCATGAACGAGATCAACGAATTCTCCAGCGAAACCAAGAAAATCGTCAAGACTATCGAGGATATCGCATTCCAGACAAACATTCTTTCACTCAATGCCGCAGTTGAGGCAGCAAGAGCCGGCGCAGCCGGAAAGGGCTTTGCAGTAGTTGCTGAAGAAGTCAGAAACCTTGCAGGAAAATCTGCTGAAGCAGCTCAGAATACGACTCGGATCATCGAAAGCACTGTTAACTCCATCGTCAGCGGAAATAAGCTCTGCGCCGAAGTTGCTGAAAAGATGAACAAGGTCGGCGAAACAGCCGGCAAGGTTACGGCCATAAACAACAAGATTGCCGATTCTTCCAAGAAAGCCGCTGACTCCATCGTCAAGGTTACAATCGGAGTTGACCAGATATCAAATGTCGTTCAGAACAACTCTGCTACATCTGAACAGTCTGCTGCCGCTTCCGAAGAGCTCAGCAGCCAGGCTAATATGCTCAAGGCGTTGGTTAAGAGTTTCTCGCTTTATAGCGATTCCTCAAATGCAGGAACACATCCTGCTGTAAACTCCTGAAAGTCTAATTTATACATAAAAGGCTCCGACAACTGAGTTGCCAGAGCCTTTTTTAGAAATTCCATATGTCTATTATAATAAGTTTGAGATGAAACGAATCTATACTAGGGACGCGCTGAATAAAGCGAAGCGTAACAAAATCAGACCTGTGAGTATACTCATGTGAGCGGGTCGATTTTGTTTTATTCAACGTTTCCCTAATTTAAAATCATTATCAACAGCGGATAAATACTCACTTGCGTAATTTTTTATCGCAAAAAGGGACATCGCAGACCCGACTTCATATAATAGATGGGTACGCGGGATTTCTGTACTACGACAAAAATGGAATGCCGCTGGTCGCAATGCACTGGGAACACCGATTAAAGCATATGGTGAATCGGTACAACGAGATTTACCGCCTGCAAATGCCAAGCATAACGCCGCACGTCTGCCGCCACACCTATTGCAGCAATATGGCGAAATCCGGCATGAACCCGAAAACGCTGCAATACCTTATGGGACACAGCGACATCGGTGTTACTTTGAATACTTACACACATCTCGGACTTGAGGACGCTCAGGACGAACTCGGTCGGATAGCCGAGATTGAAAATGCCCGCAGGGAGATGGATAAGCTTGGCGGGGAGAAAACGCAGGAAATGTTCAGAGTGATGGGATAAAATAGTTATGGGCGTACAGAGATGTACGCCCATTTGCCATAAATCCAGGAAATCCAGAACTGCTCATGGGTACTATGCAAACCCAGAAAAATATGCTATAATATAATCATCTGCAAAATCCTTAGTAGTAAACCCGCAGATTTTTACTACTATTTGACTACTACACACATCCGCAATTTGCCCCGATTTGCCGTGTTTCTGTGAAATCAACCGCAAATCCGTAAAATCTGCCGGTACGCAAAATGCGGCAAAATAACGCAATACAAAGCCTTCTGAAAGGAATTTACCCGATGTACAAGATACTATTTGTCTGCCACGGCAACATCTGCCGTTCACCTATGGCGGAATTTATAATGAAGGATATAGTCGCGAAGGCAGGGAAGTCCGATGAATTCGTCATCGCTTCGTGTGCGACCAGTACCGAGGAAATCGGCAATCCTGTGCATTACGGCACTAAAAGAAAGCTGGCGGAGGTCGGAATATCCTGCGATAAAAAGAGGGCAGTACAGCTTACAAAGTCAGATTATGACAGGTATGATTACATAATCGCTATGGACGAGATGAATATACGCAATATAATGCGTATCATCAGAAGCGATCCCGAAAACAAGGTAAGTCTGCTGTTGTCACACGCAGGGATAGACGGAAGCATTGCTGATCCGTGGTACACGGGGAACTTTGACGATACCTACAGAGATGTTCTGCTTGGATGCAAGGGATTATTCAGAGAAGTAACAGGTGAATAAAATATGCCGCCGTGTTAAATTTGATGATTATCACGGCGGTTGTACTTATGAATTTATTTCGTAAAATTGTAATTATAACGAAATAAAGCGTATTACGGACAAATTCGATATAGCTATCCGTCTTGACATATCGGCACGGTTTTGATATAATAAAAACATTCAGAAAGGCAGGTGAATGATATGAAAATAACCATCAACCGTAACGAGAGTATCTGTCATTCACATTTATGCTTTTGATATAGCAATTGTGCAATGATAAAATTCAAAGTGTTCTCGTTATCGGGAACACTGTTTTTATATAAGGAGTTATTATGAACAAATTGAATTTTATCAAAGCGGATAAACCGGATTGTAGCAACGCAACAGACAGTGGAAAAATAACTGTCACTGTAAGAGAATTTATCACAACTACGCTTGCTGAAAAAATCGCAACAGCATTATGGAACAAGCCTGAATGGGCTGACAGTATCGTCAGATTCAATTATGATAACAAGATCAAAAACGATTGCTTCAATGTTATCGCTCTGAATGAAACAGGTGATGTTGTAGGCGGGATGTTCTGTATACAAAATGCCGAAGATGCAGGTTTGTGGTACTATGGCGATTTGTTCGTTGTACCTGATTACACAGGCAAGCGTATATCGAAAAGATTGCTTGAAACCGCCGAACAGGCACTGTCTGATAAATGGTGTCACACATTGAGATGTTATGTAGAGCCTGATAATAAAGTATCACTGCATTTACAAAGAGAATACGGATTTACCGAATGTGAATATAAGACTTTTAATAATCTTATAAACAGCGGTCAATTAATGTTTGAGAAACCGATTGTAACATTCAATGCTGCTCAGGTTACAGAAAAAAACGAAGCAAGATATATAACCGATATTTTTAACGAAAACGCTCATTTGCTTCACAGCGAGATAATCCCTTATAGCGAATGGTGCAGTTTGATTTCTGCGAATGATACTGACGAAAAACATTTTTTGATTCGTAAGGGTGCGGTGCCGTGCGGATACCTGAAAATCAACGGACTTGAAGACGGCAATGACGGGTGGATTTCAATACTTGCTGTAGCTTCCGCATTTCAAAGAAAGGGTATAGGTAAATATGCCGTTTCATATGCGGAAAGTTTTTTTAAAAAGCAGGGAAAACTATGCGTTAAAATACATACTACAACGGATAATTATCCTGCACGAAAATTATACGAAAAGTGTGGCTATTTGCTTTGCAACAGCACAAACACATATACAGCCAAAGATAAACTGACATATTTTAAGCAGATATAGCCGACAACGATTCTGCGGTTCTAATATTGAAGGAAGGTTTTAATTATGTATAAAATACTCTTTGTCTGCCACGGCAGGAGTTGGGTATCAGTTCCCTTGGTGGCTGTTGGTTGGGCAAATCGGTGCAAGATGTAGTGGTTGAGCAAGCCTTAAACTACTAAAATACTACCCGTTTGGAGGATGGTTTTTATTATGTACGGATATGCTCTATTTCATAATACTAAGAATTATTATAACTTGATTATTTTATAGAAAAACTGTATAATGTAATTGCACCATTACAATTATTTCTGTTATGATTAGGAGGACCATTTCAATGAAACGCGATTATGAAAGCAGGCTTGAAGCCCTCTACACAGAATACTATGGCAACGGCGGCTGCCAATTCTTTAGGGAATGTGAAAAAGGCATTTCTAAAAGCTGCATGTTCAGATTTGATAAAGCAAAGGTGGGCGCAAAGTATGGTGAAAAAACTGAAATCCCGAAAATAGTTTTTGTGGGTTTAGAGGGACTTAACGGACATCAGGGAATTGAAAGGACGGAAACCGACAAGTGTTACAATCCCCATTACAAAGGCGTAAGATATGTTTTGGCGTATTTATTAAGTCCATATATTGGCAAGGAACGACCGGACAGCGTGTTAAAAAATTGTCTTAAGGACTATGTTGAAACTATGAAATATTTTGCGTTGCTTAACTGCTACAAGTGCGCTTTTGGAGATAATCCCAAAGGTCGTCCGCACTCTGAGTCAATGAAAGAGCATTGCCAAGAGATTTTGTTCAGTGAAATAGAAGTATTGGAGCCGGATATAGTGGTTTTTCAAGTCAAGAGCAAAAGACCGACTAACTTCGAGAAAAATCTCGCTAACAAATTTGGCAAAGAGGAATTGATATGTGGAAACGAGGGTACAGGAGCTTTTTGGTATTCGCTTCGGTCCGGTAAGCGGTTTATCTGGATTTGGACTTATCACGGCGATGGAAATAAATATCCACGAAATCAACAAAATCAACGAAATCGAGGTTGGGCTAGTAATGATAAAAGCGGTAAAGATTATCGTGAAAAAGACCTTGACCCTGTTTTAGATAGGGTTCTTGATGCTATGCAACAACTAAACTTAAACGAGACCGCAGCGGGGAACGAATGAACAAGGCATTGCTTCTGAATTATCCGGATTTAAGGTAACATTGTCCGGAATTGTAATACTTGTAAGGCTTGTACAACCTTCGAATGCACTGCTTCCAATAATGGTCACGTTATTGGGAATAGTGATACTTGTGAGGCTTGTACAACCTTGCGCAAAATCCTTAGTAGTAAACCCGCAGATTTTTACTACTATCTGACTACTACACACATCCGCAATTTGCCCCGATTTGCCGTGTTTCTGTGAAATCAACCGCAAATCCGTAAAATCTGCCGGTACGCAAAATGCGGCAAAATAACGCAATACAAAGCCTTCTGAAAGGAATTTACCCGATGTACAAGATACTATTTGTCTGCCACGGCAACATCTGCCGTTCACCTATGGCGGAATTTATAATGAAGGATATAGTCGCGAAGGCAGGGAAGTCCGATGAATTCGTCATCGCTTCGTGTGCGACCAGTACCGAGGAAATCGGCAATCCTGTGCATTACGGCACTAAAAGAAAGCTGGCGGAGGTCGGAATATCCTGCGATAAAAAGAGGGCAGTACAGCTTACAAAGTCAGATTATGACAGGTATGATTACATAATCGCTATGGACGAGATGAATATACGCAATATAATGCGTATCATCAGAAGCGATCCCGAAAACAAGGTAAGTCTGCTGTTGTCACACGCAGGGATAGACGGAAGCATTGCGGATCCTTGGTACACGGGGAACTTTGACGATACCTACAGAGATATCCTGCTTGGATGCAAGGGATTATTCAAAGAAGTAACAGGTGAATAAAATATGCCGCCGCAGTTTTAATCAAACAGCGGCGGTCGTTTTAATTGTTATAGTGCTAATTTCGTAAAATTTAAGTTATGGCGAAATTACTTGTTATTCTTATCCTTATCCTGCTTCAAATCGGGTTCAGGCAGATCGTTTTTTATATCCATTACCGGATTTGAGTTTATAGCGTCACGGAGCTGAGTATTTACCACATGGGTATAAATCTGGGTGGTATTGAGGTTTTCGTGTCCGAGGACCTCTTTAAGCACACGGACATCAACGCCATTCTGATACATAAGCGTAGCCGCCGTATGACGCAGTTTATGAACGGAAATTCCTTTACCGGCAAGTCCGCAGGCTTTAAGGCGGTCGTCGATTATCTGTTCGACACGGCGGTTTGTGATGCGGTTGCCACGTTTGCTTATAAACAGAGCTTTTTCCTTAGGGTCTGCAACGGATTTTCTTGCTTCGGTGTACTTGGTAACAGCATCGACGCATTGCTCGTTGAGATAGACGATACGTTCCTTGTTGCCTTTGCCCAGAACCTTCACGGAAAGATATTTTACATCAGGTTGTGACGGGTCTATGTTTTCGACAAAATCATTCACGTTTATTCCGACAAGCTCGCTCAGACGCATACCGCAGTTGAGGAACATTATAATCATCGCATAGTCACGGTAATCCATCCAGCTTGAAAACTCCTTGAAGCCCTCGTGCAGAAGCTGACCGCATTCCTGCAACGTGAGGTGCTTAGGCAGTGCGTTTTTAGGCGAAGGAAGCTCCAGATTCAGCATCGGGCTTGCCGCAAACCACGCCTTGTTATTTGTGAGGAATTTATAGAACTGCCGCAGAGATACAGCCTTGCGTGAGCGAGCCTTTGCCTGATTGGAACGTTCACTTACAGTAAAGCTGAGAAACTCCATAGCGTCCGTAAGTGTCACAGCCTTTATGTATTTATCGTCAAGGTCTGAGATTTTTATCTCGGAGAAATCCTCATTTGCATCAACCAGCTTGTTCTTGACCTTGAGAAAACGCATAAACATACGCAGGTCGGTATAATAGTTCAACGCAGTAAGCTGTGAACGGTTTTTGATTGTCGTAAGATAATTCAGGTATTCGGTAAGGCAAGCCGGTGCATCCGATGTAGCTTGTCTGAAATCTATGTTATATGCCATTTTTGTGTACCTTTCGTTTTTCACCGCTTCTAATTTCGTAAAATATTAATTTTATGAAATTGCGTGTTATTTTCTGTTAATATCATTATACAATTCGTCAATCTTTTTTTCAAGACTTTCTACCCGATCGACCAAAATTTCAAGCGTTGTTTTTTTTCGATACTTCCGAATAACTGTATATAATGTAATCTTCCTACGAAAATTAACAAAAAAATCACAGTCATAAATCGGTTTTTTCTTATTCCAAAGATAATAGCATTTATCACATCTATGCGGTATCATGTCTTTAGATCGTATCTTTTTATCTTTAACACACATATCAACTGCAAGACTGTAACGATAGCCGACACAATGCGGACATAATTTGTTGTAACAATAATAACAAATACAATTACGGCATTCCTTCGGCGGTATCATGAAATACTTTGGATCATAACCGTTCAACGGGTGCTTATAATACTTGTTATAATACTCTGACATATCAATCACCTTGAGAATTGCGATAACGTGAACTCTTTATATAATTTATAATCATGTAGCAGCTGTGCCGAGAAAGGTACGAAAACCATGTATCAAATTCATTTTCCCGCGCATAATCAACTAATTGATAAAATTCCATTATTTGATTATTTTGAACGAAATCAAGCATTTCTCTAACATACGAAAGTTCGCATGAAGCCGAAGGTCGCAAATATTCATCTAAATCTGCGCCACCGTGCGCAATGATCATTTCTTTGCTGTACTGCGCCTTTTCCGGATTATCAATGTGAGCCATGTACCTAACCATAGCACGCAAACTATGACACCGTTGCGGTATCGGACAATTCAGAGCGTCAGTAATTTCCTTAACCTGATCATATGACTTAACAGAGCCAAACGACAGTAATACATGAATATGCGGTTTTTTGGGCTGACCGTCACCGTTTAAATCACGGTCATGTAAAGGGCTTTCGACCCACTCAATGTGGAAATCGTCTAATTTATCACGCCAGTCAGCCGGAGCGGATTCGGGATATAAGACGAACGTCCAAGACCGAGTACGTGTCTCTTTTTCCTTTTTCAAAGCAGCCATTTATTTTATACCTCACTATAATTTTATAGTCCGTGAACACTGAACTATATTGGGGAGTCGTAGTCCCCCCAGCCGTGCCGGCTGTGCCGGCTACGGCATAAATCAACCCAAACGACCGACACCACGCTTGAAACGGCGTGACGTCTTACGGTCTGACACTGCAACAGACGATCGGTTATCATCTTCGGCAGTATCGAAATAATCCGAATGTAAAATTGTCTGTACCATTTCGGACGTGTCGTACATCTGCCGTATTCGATCAGACTGAATGTAAACCATGCAGTCGATCGGCGCAAGAGAAATCATCGGATTGCTATACGATAGATCGTAATCCTGCGCATCGTAATATGTAACGTTTACGCACCTGGTAAACGGATGTGGGAAATAACTACTACACACACGCACCGTTGTAGCAACGTCACGAATTTGCTTGTCTACGAAGTGCCAGCGTTGCGATGTTCCGAACAATACAACGTGCCTATGACGCACCTGACAAAAGTATTGAAACAATGCCTTAGACATCGACTTACCGTTACAAAAATCACGGGAATTTAATATTGTACCGATTTCGTCAATCAAAATTATCGTATTATCGGCACATGAAAATATATCATCAACACTATTTAACGATTTAATCACCGTATGATCCGGAAAACCGGACAACTTAATATTAGATAAAATCTGAACTTGCGGAAACCGCTTACACAATTTATACGCAGTATAAACCATGCTGGAAGTTTTACCGGCACCGAACTTAGACGTGAAAATATGTATACCCCAGCGATCAAAATCTTTATACCGCTTTTCTTTGTAATACAAAAATCGATCGTGTATCTGACATGCAAAAAACAACGGTAACCGTATCAGATTTGCAAAAATCTTGCGGAAGAAAACAATTATAGCCATCACAAATCACCACCTATAACAATCGGTTTCGCCGACCAAGAAAGATACCAGGCATCTTCATAATAAAAACAAAAATACCGATACCAATAGCCAGGCGAACAAAATTATTAATCACATCGACAACAGTCAACATATCATACGACCAACCGAACATATCAAGAAACACAGAAACTACATCAGTCATTTTGTCAATCCTTTCACGATAAGAAACAAAATTAATAAAAGAACAATGGCAAACAAACAAGCTTCGTTTAACGTTAAAGTGTCAATATGACGAAGCATAATAGATCCGGAAGAAGAACCTATCATAAAATCACATCCTTTAAAAATGTTTGATATGGCAACGAAAAACTATTACCGGACAGAATAGCAGCAGAAAACTGGTGTGCAAATGCATTTGCTATACCCGGAAACGTCTTACTGCGCATTTTTTTAGAAGATGAACATACAGATAAATACGGAACAAATGATTCGAAAATATCGGTAGGAACTAATTTAGGTAAACCCTTAGTCCAAAGATACGTTTTTTTCGAAAAAGGATCACCAAAAAAATACGGCTGAATAACCTGTGTAGGATATGGCAAATCACAAATATGCATAGGAACAGGATTTTCGATACAAACATGATCACAATTACAATTATTATTATCAATATCGTTATCCAGATCGGCGGAATTATCATAATCGGTGATATTAGTGCCGTAACCACTATCAGACTTCTGATAACCCCTACGGGAACTAAAATACGCAACATCAAGCAATTTGCTTTCGGTAACGTCAATAATTTCTAATTTATATAATGTGTTCGGAACGACAGAAACATAGTCCGACAAACATAAACTAACCGCTTTAGAAACGGTAGAAGAACCATCAGTAAAAATCATATTATCCGAAGTTAATGTACGAATATCATCGTAAGACAAAGAATCATATTCTTTAACAAGTTTGTTTTGTGCAGCTAGCATAACATAACCTGACATATCATGATTAGGTACATTTAAAAATAACGCACCAATAGGTGTAGCTGCTCCGGCAATAGATACAACTGCTTTAGTACCTAAAGAAGCAGCAGCTTTAAGTAATAAAAAAACACCAACGGCATTTGATGCAGCCGAAACAGCTTCTTTCATTTCCTGTCGATTCCAAATACCTTTTAAAATTTCGGCATAATTAGAATTACCGGAAATGCGTAAAGCGTATTTATGATAATTTCCTTTATCATCAATGCGGAAATCGACAATCGGGTATTGTTGACCTGCTTGAACCCAATCGACTAAATATAAGCCACTACTCTCTGTGCCTTTAAAAGATAAAAATTCGGCAGAGGGCGAAGCGCCAGCTTCGGTAAACGTAGCATTTGCGGAAAAAATCGTATCTAAATCAGACCAGTTGTTATTTCTGTTCTTGTTCTGCAAAAAACGAGATTGATTAGATACAAGAACATACTTAATATCAGTAGGTGCAACATTAGATGCGTAAGTATTGGATTTATAATCATAAAAATCAATACTAAATTCAGTATCATTTAAGACCCAATCATTTTTAGTTTTGTTATAAACATACTGCACATAAACAAGGTCATTACTATCCTTAGACTTTTTAATAACAGTTTTATAATTTTTATAAGATTCGCCGTTATCGCTTGCTAAACTATTTGGATAAAAATTAGTACCGGCATAAAAAATTATGCCACCATTAGAACTATTAGCTGTATAAACATCAATATATCCGTAACAATTCCAAGATGAATTAGATTTTAAAAAATATGTTACATTGTTTTTTGTAACGAGCGGTATAACACAGAAGCCATAACCGAACGTATTATAATCTTTTACAAAATCATAAAAAGATAATTCAGTACCTAAATTGATACAAGGATACCCGTCAAAATAGCCGGAAACAGAAAAAGACCCTGTTTTAATATCTTTATTAGTGCTTTCGGCACTAACATTTAACTGAAACATAACAGAAACCAGACCAAGCACAATAGCAATCGCAACAGCAAAAGCAACTATTCGCAATGCACTTCCCTGCTCTTTCATAAAATCACCCTTTCAAAATAAAATCTATATATAAAAAGTCGGCAAGAACAAATAAATCCTTGCCGACCGTATGTTATCTTGCTGAACGCTTCATGCGAGCGAAAACAGCAACCGAAGCGCCGACCAGGGAACAACCTACGAAAATCGCAATGACGGGGTTATCCATCATAGCCGTAAACGCTGTACCAACGCAAGTAATAGCGTTAGTTATACATGTAGTAATAGCTTCCACCTTCAACATCACACCCCCTTTCAATTCAGAAGAACACGTTCAATACCGCCGTAGCGGTTCTCAATGATTTCAAAGTCAGTACCGGCAAGACCTTTCAGCCATTCGCCTGACTTATCATCTTTATAAAAACCTTTAAAGGCTTTTTTCAAAACATCTGAATCATTCTTGATTTTATAGGAATGAACAATGCGACCGAAAGCAAAATTATCATTTTCCGGATTTTCAAGTTCTTCAGTACCTTCAAAGTACAACATCAAGTTATTGTACTCAATTTCTTTACCCGTCTGACGATCTGTAAAAGATCCGCATTTAACTTCTGCGCCTATCAAAATCATTTTAATCACCTTCCTTTACATCAGACACCTGAACAGTATCAAGAATCAGCTGGTAAAAACCACCGAATGAGAGAATCAAAAAATGCGACAGCGAAAGATAAAGATGATATACAAAAGAATTGAACTCGCAGAAATCAAGATTTACATATAATGTATCAGAATTTACATCAGTAAAATCTAATAAAATCTTGTTAACAACGTGAGAGATAGATAAACTATCAAGAATGCATTCGCGTAAAAGTTGCGAAGAAACCGAATCGGGGAAAACCGTATACGTCTTTTTTACACTTTCCATAATAACTCCTATCTTGCCGTTATGCACCACGGTCACGGGTAATAATCAAAATAACACCAAATGGTGTTATGCCAACATCAAAATAATAACACCATACGGTGCGAATGTCAACACCGTTTGGTGCGAAAATGCTATAATCTACTTAATCAACAAAAAAAGAAGGTGAAAAATGTGGAAAATTACCAAAGAATAAAAGACCTAAGAGAAGACGCCGACAAAACACAACAAGACATAGCCGACATCTTCGGAATGTACTTAACTACATATAGGAGATACGAGAACGGAGAAAGAGAGCCACCATTCAACTTTATATTACGATTAGCAAAATTCTATAACGTTTCAGCCGACTACATAGGTGGTCTAACAAACGATAAACGGAAATACTGGTGAGGTGTAAAAATGGATATAACAGAAATAAACGAACTGATAAGAACACTAGACACTTTCATAAACATTGCAAAATACATCGGAATAGGTGCAATTATAGTAATTATATTAGTAATATTCGACATCTTCGCAATCGCCGGAGACACAAGAAGATTAACAAAACAGGTAGAATTACAAAATAAACAAATCGACTACCTGTTACAAATGAAAGAATACGAAATAAACAATATGCACGGTTGGAAACCACAGAAGCCGAACGAAATAGATATAAACGAAAAGAAATAATCAAAGAAAATCCGAAATTACGCTCAGGAGCTGTCCGTCTGTCTAACTTTTTATCTGCTCTTACGTCTGCTCTGGGCGCTGTGCGTTTCCGATACTTTCTGAAGAATAGCGATCCTATCAAAACGTAAAGGTGGTAGTGCAGTTTCGCCGACAAATTGACACGGGGACGGGAACGCAGGAAAAGCCAGAAATCAGAATAAAATCAGAATAACCTGTTGAAAGTAACGACTTCCAACAGGTTATTTCCGTTTTTATTTCCGATTTTCCGACTTTTCTCCGCTTTGATAGCAGCCGTGCGAATTTGTCATTTCACTTCATACGCACGCTTTGCGTTTTTTCTTTTTGTTTTTTCGCTATTTGTGTTGGTGGAACGTATCGAAAACGCACAGCGCCCAGACAAACATAATATCAGCTAAACGTTAGCCTGACTACCCGGTGATAGCTTATTTCTTTTGCAAAACTTTAAGTTATAAATTTTTGCATAGAAATTTTTTACAATTGCTTCAACTTAGTATTAATTTTACGAAATTGCGTGTAAAATTCTGTTATACTGCTCCGTTGACTATTATACTATAAAATCCTGCCCAATTCAAGATTTATTGCGAAATACAAAGCTGATGGATAACGTTGACGTAAATACGAGCAATAGCAATTACGGATGAGTTACAGCTATAAATCTGCTGTGCTTCAAACGGTCGGTCAAAGGCTGAAGCATTCTCAGCAAGTTCAATTTGCATACTTTTGATACAGTTATCATACGATTAAAGAAGCTGACCGAAAAAAATACGCTGTGCAAGAAGCACAGCGCAACGGATATGTGGTGGGTAACGTCAAAGGCACAAAACGGCGAAATACGAATAGTGCCAATCTTAGAAATACTTAGAAAGCCTATCGGAACAGCGGTCGGGGAAGACAGCCGTTATAACATCAGATACAGCCAAGAACCTGTAAAAGCCATCGGATTTAAGGCACTGATGAAAAGATACAAATAAACTAAGAATAAGCGTACCACCTGTATGTTATTATAACGCAAATAAAATAAATTGTCAAGAAAAATATTTTGAAAGTTAACTTTCAAAAAAGTAAAAGAAATACGGCAATCGAATCGAAAGCTGTATGTAAAAAAAATCCCGCCGTTATAAAACAGCGGGATAAATTCTTTAAAACTACGATTAAGCCTTGTTGATTGATCCGAAGAGTTCCATCTTTTCCTTAACTGTAGCCTTGATAGCCTCAAAGCCGGGTGCGAGGAGCTTTCTGGGATCGAAGCCCTTACCCTGAAGATCCTTGCCTTCTTCGATGTACTTTCTTGTTGCTTCCTGGAATGCAAGCTGGCACTCTGTGTTAACGTTGATCTTGGAAACGCCGAGTGAAATAGCCTTCTTGATCATGTCTGCAGGGATACCTGTACCGCCGTGCAGTACGAGAGGCATATTGCCAACCTTCTCCTTAACTGCTGCCAGTGTTTCAAATGAAAGACCGGGCCAGTTTGCAGGGTACTTGCCGTGAATGTTGCCGATACCTGCAGCGAGCATTGTAACGCCGAGATCAGCGATAGCCTTGCACTCGTTGGGATCAGCGCATTCGCCCATACCTATAACGCCGTCTTCTTCACCGCCGATAGAGCCCACCTCAGCCTCAAGAGAGATACCAAGTATATCGCAAGTGTTTACGAGAGCTGTTGTCTTTTCGATGTTCTCAGCGATAGGATAGTGAGAACCGTCAAACATTATAGAAGAGAAACCTGCGTTGATGCAAGCCTTAGCACCTTCGAAAGTACCGTGGTCAAGGTGGAGAGCTACGGGTACTGTGATGTTCAGTTCTTCGATCATGCCCTTTACCATGCCTACAACGGTCTTATAACCGCACATATACTTGCCTGCGCCCTCAGAAACACCTAAGATAACAGGTGAGTTGCACTCCTGTGCTGTAAGAAGGATAGCCTTTGTCCATTCAAGGTTGTTTATGTTGAACTGGCCTACGGCGTACTTGCCCTCAAGAGCCTTGTTCAGCATTTCTTTTGCAGAAACTAACATTTATTTTCTCCTTTGATTCTTATTCCGGCGGAAACCGCCTTTGAATTTATTATACTACATTTAACCTGTAAATGCAAGTATTAATTGACAAAAAAAGAGCCGCTTCTCAGCGGCTCGGTATGTATTACTTCTTGAAATCCTTAACCAGCTCGGCAAGGCACTCTGAACAGATGTTCTTGCCCTTGAACTGCTGGATGTCGCTTGCGTTGTTGCAGAATGAGCAAGCAGGCATATACTTCTTAAGAATAATCTGGTCGTCCTCAACATAGATTTCAAGTGAATCCTTGATGCCGATGTCGAGTGTTCTTCTCAGCTCTATCGGAATAACAATTCTTCCGAGCTCGTCAACTTTTCTTACAATTCCTGTAGATTTCATGATTCTTTCTCCTTGTTGTTTTTACTTGATCTTTCCTTTTCGGGCAGGAAAACCGTCATTTCTTCCTGCTTCGATTATATTTTACCAAATCTTTTTACAATTGTCAAATGTGGATTTTATATAGCTGTAATTCACTTCCATTCATAGCAGGAAAAGAAATTGAACGTTATTCAAATTGCTAAATCGTTACAAATCCCTTTATTATCGTATTTGTAAATAGTTTCAAATTTTCTGTCCGGAAAAAGCAAAATGTATTATTCTAATTGAAATGATAAAATTATTGTAAAATTCAGCACAATGCACATATAACGATGTTTTTTTACACATTTTGTAGTGCAATATTCGACTTTTCACTTTAAAAGGAGTTATCATGAGCTATGTAATTTTTGTAATTATATCCCTGTCTTTTGTTTTTTCGGCTTGTAACGGAACGATGAACGATTTATCTGTTGCGGCGCTCACCTCCTGCAAGGATGCCGTGACGCTGTGTATTTCGTTATGTGGTACAATCTGTCTGTGGAGCGGTATTATGAATGTCGCAGGTAAATCCGGCATCGTTTCGGGGCTTTCGGGATTGCTTTCGAAACCGCTGTCACTTCTCTTCCCTGATATAAGCAGGAAAGGCAGTGCGATGCAATATATAATCCTTAATTTCATTTCGAATCTGCTTGGACTCGGAAATGCCTCTACTCCGCTTGGCATAAAGGCGATGCAGGAGCTTAAAGAGGAGCAGAAAGCAAAAAAGAACGCTACAAGGAGTATGATTATGCTTGTTGTGCTGAATACGGCAAGCGTTCAGCTTTTCCCCTCTACCGTTATTGCGCTCCGTGCGTCTTATGCAAGCGAATCCCCTGCCGATATCCTGCCGTGCGTATGGGTCGTATCGGTCTTATCGCTGACACTGTCCGTGCTGTCGGTGTTTGTTTTTGAAAAAATCAGCAATAAAAGAAGGAAGAATGTGAAATGAGCGGTTACAGCGATTATATAGTACCGCTGATAATCCTTGCGGTGACTGTTGCAGGTATAATAAAAAAAACGGATATATTCGATGCGTTTGTCGAGGGAGCCGCAGAGGGTCTTAAAACGACATCGGCAATTCTCCCCTCGCTCATCTGCCTTATGACCTGCATAGGAATGTTCAGAGCGTCGGGCGCAATGGAGCTGCTTGTACAGCTTGTAAGCCCGATAACGTCATTTTTCGGCTTTCCTGACGAATGTACGCCGCTTATATTTATCCGTCCGCTTTCCGGGAGCGGTGCGTTATCTGTTTATGACGGCATAATTTCCGAAAACAGCCCGGACAGCTTTATCGGCAGAATAGCTTCTACTATGATGGGGTCAACGGAAACCACCTTCTACACTGTCGCTGTATATTTTTCGGCGGCGAAGGTTAAGAAAACACGTTATGCCATACCTGCGGCGCTGATAGGAGATATGGCAGGATGGATACTTTCCTCCATTGCCGTAAGGCTTATAATTGTTATTTGACAAGCAAAATCAGAATTTTTGACACGCAAAATACAAAATAGTAATAAATCTCATAAATAATAAAATCTCTTTGAATAATCGGCTTTTCTCAACAGCATTAATGGTAGATGTTGAAAAAACTGCTGATTTTTCAAAGAGATTTTGATTTATCATTTTTATATGGAGAAAATTCACTTTAATTGTGCCTGTTTTACAACTATTTAAACGGCGTTTTCACCAGAGCTATTTTATTTACGGAGATAATGGAGCAATGTAGTATTATCATCGTAAAGAAAATAGTGCTGAATCTATCAGTAGTTTTTTACCAACAGTTCTTTAAAACTGCCTGAAGACATATTGTTGTTCCGGGAAAGCGAAACAATGGTGTAATTCTTATATAGCTCTCGAATAAATGTATCATCATTATAAGAAAGCAGAAATTTTCCTTGGATTTGCGAAAGCTGTGATGCAAGACGTTTATGATCATCTTCCGTAAATTCAATATCATAGTATTTTTCTGTTGTGTGATATGGTGGGTCAAGATAGAAAAAGGAACTCGGTCGGTCATAAACCTTAATCAAATCCTCAAAGTCTTTGTTCTCTATTAAAACGTTTTTTAAACGGTCTGAAATAACCGATAGATAATCTTTTGAACGGTAGAGTGGCTTTTTACTGCACCCGAAAGATCTGCCATCGGCGCCAAAGGATAAGCGCATTTTTAGAAAATATCTTGCCGCCCGTTGTATATCGGTAAAACCTCGACAGCTCAACTGTTGGGATACATCCTGAAAAATTTCTCGACTGTTATAAAACCCGTCTATTTCACGTTGAAGCTCTGAGCAATGATATTTAATGCATCGCATTAAATTAACGAGATTGCCGTCTGCATCGTTGTAAATCTCTAAATCCGCCTGCTTTTCTTTAGAAAAAAGTACCCAACCGCCACCGCCGAATACTTCAATATAACGATTGAATAGTTCACCGCTTGGGAACGAATCACATATTTTAGTGCGCAAAAGACGTTTTCCGCCTATGCGTGGAATCGGACTATTTATCATCATAAGCCTCCTATAAAAAAATAATGGTGGGGCACTTTCGCCCCACCGATGTAATGTTAAACTTTTTTAAGATCTTTAATATTAAATGCTGTATTTATTGCAAGCACTGTGCTATCCGGAGATTTGTTAAGTACTACACGTTTACCATTTACGCTTGAAACATAAAAACGTTTGAAATAAACCCAGTCATCAACGCTTGAACCGTCATAGGTTTTGCTTCCGCTCTTTATTCGAACGATATCTCCGACATTTATACTCGAAGAATCAGAAGCTGTGTTGCTTTCGGAAACGGCTTTTTTCGATGAAAGCATAAGATCTTTGCAGAACATCCATCCGGTATCCAGTTCTGCTATTCCGATGCAGGCTTCTGTACCGTCTTTCGATAATCGCTGAATAACAAATTCAGTCGTATAAACAGCTGATATAGGTTTTACACCGTTTGAGAAAACCGCACCCGATTTAACCTTAACCTTATCTCCGGGTTTAAAACTCGATATTTTATTTTCGGCTTTATCTTCTTTATTTACGGTATTATTTGATGTAGTGTGTTCTTTGTACCATTTTGCTGTAATTGTAGGGTAGTCCACAAAGCAGATGTTGCTATCAACTTTTCGGTCATCAACAAGCTCTGTTCCCCACTGCCATATTTTCTGACCATAGTTAAACTTGCTCGGAACATCAGGATTATTTGTCCAGTGTGCAAGCCATATATCTATGTCAGTCAAACGTTCTCTGTCATAGTAATTCTGCATCCATGAGGGATTTGCATATACACCCGAAGGCAGCCCGATTTCTGTCATTTTCTTGCAGAATTTCAGCGCCATATCGGTTCTTTCTTTGATTGTGAGATTGTCGATCTGACGCTGTTCCTCCATGTCGAAAAAAACGGGATATTCAGGTTTTAATCCCTTTACAATCTTCACACAAGCGGCAAGTTCTTTGTCAAACGCTTCGTCCGAAGTTGCTTCGAAATACCAAAACAGCCCGTAAGGCAGTTTTCTTTTTATGCACTCATCTAAGTAATACTGAAAATATGTATCAGTATCGGTGCGTATACCGGCACGAAGTATAACAAATTTAGCCCCGGATTTCTCAATTTTATCAAAATTTATGTTTTCCTGAGCACGATTGATATCAAGACCTTTGATTCTCATCTGTGTTGCCCTCCTTGTTATTGCTGTCGGCAAGTCCTTCGCCGATAGTATAAGCCAGTACAGCTGCACCCGACATCAGGCATCCTGATACAGTGGTAGCTGTTTCGTCCGATCCACCAAAAGCGATTATTAAACCGGTTATAAAACCAGTTAATGATAACCACCATTTACGGCTTGTTAATTTGCGTTTCCAATCAATTTTATTCATAATTTAGTCCTTTCTGCCGATTATTCGACATTTGTTATTTCAATCGGTTCTACACCGATTTTTTCCTTTTCTGCCTTCATCTTTGCCTCATACTCATTCATCTCCTCATCAAACCTCGCAATATCCTCTGCCGTTATCCTGTCACGGCTGTAATGGTTGCCAAGCTGCATAGCCGCCCACGCTCTGTCAAAGCTACCACTCTTAACGCCGTTCACTGCGACCTCGACTATCCATTTGCCAAAATCCAACATTATACCTCACCTCCCGATACCGCCATAGCCTCAAGCGCCGCTACCCTTGCTTCAAGGCTTGTGATGCGCTCTGTATCTTCTTCGACCGCAGGCGACCAGTCTGTAGCCTTGTTTCCTTTCTCAAGTTTTATATCACAAGCCTCGATCATGCCGTTTTTATCAAGTGCAAGTGCCACGCATTCGAGCTTTGCTATATCGCTGTCGTCTATCGTCCAAGTCTTTTCGTAATAGAGCCACTCGTCCTTTTTGGTTTTGTTGTTGACGGTAAGCGGTAAAATGTGCAGCTTCGTATTATCAGCGGAACGGAATCTCGCCATTACATATCCGCTTGCGTCAAGCTCGACATCGCTTCTGACCTTTATCCACGCCGACAGAGTGTAGCTTGTGCCAACCTTGAAATCCGTCAGAAACCATCTTTTGCTCACGCCGAAATATCTTGCGTTACCCGAATAGCCCGACCTTGATATTGCAAGGCTATTTCCGGATAATCCGCCGTTTTCGGTAATTGTGACATTTGCATTCCAGCCTTTTTTAAGGTTTCCCGTGCTGTCATACAGCAGATTCCTTCCGCCAACCTCGACAGCATTCACCGCCGCAGTAATATCTGCCGCTGTCGCCGCCCCGACTTCCTGCGCCGTATACGCAGGCTTATTCTCGGTTTTCGTCCATTCGGGCATATCCGTAATATCCGACATATTATGTGTATGATTCTTCTCTGCCGCTCCGACTTCTTCGGCGGTATATGTCGGCTTGCTTTCAGCCTTTGCCCAATCATATAAATCCGATGATTTCAGGTAATCGGACAGGTCTGTAATATTACAATACATCAGTTCTGACCACGGAGTATTTCCGTCGCCTATTTTTATGCCGTGCTGACCGTTTTCAAAGTAAGTGATACACATATATCCCATAGGTGGGACAAAAGAAGAATGAAGCGTCCATTCAGTAGGTGAACGCATATCCTGAAGCAATTGTGCTTCAAGTATTTCGGCTTCAGATGAATTTGGATCAGCTACAGAGTGAATCTGCTTTATCGAAAAATAATCTCTGCCTACGCAATAGTAAGCAGAGATTTTTGACGACCATTTATATGCGGAATTATCAGAACTATCTATATAAAGAACTTCTGTGTCTCCCAGCTCGGGAAAATCCGCTGTTCCGTTCGCTTCAATCACTTTTGATACTGTTTGCGTTACATCTTTCTTTTCCAATGGAGATCGTGTTAATTGAACTGCCGAATTATATTCATCAACTGATGAAAAAGAAACATCCACCGTTTGAGAAGAGTTCCATGTATACTCTTCTGGATTAACAGACACATTGTTGTGAAAATTAATTCCAAGTATAACTCTGGCACGTCCGCATGGAAACTCAGTAGATGGCGGATAGATTTCTTTCCACTTTAATGCTTTTGAAAAGTTACCGTGTCGTGCTCGTACACTTGTTTCGATTTTTTTTACTGTGTCTCCATCAACAGTCGTGTATTCGGACATCAAATTTATCCAATATTCCGTGTACTCGGAATATTGTATGACTCTCGTTATATCTAAATAAAATCTAAATTTTACAAACGACTGTGCATATATTTTATCTGATCCGTAAATTCCGTTAAAAACAGTAAAATCACCACAAATAGCCCCTAAACTATCATTATATGTTGCTTTGAAACCTTGAACAATAATATCTGTATCTCCACCATCTAAGCCATACGTTATTTTATCGTCTACGCTGTATCCGATTATGCTGTAATCGTATTTCAGATATTCTTTTGTCCTTTCGGAAATTATAACGGGATCATTTATAATAGTAGTGCTGTTGTATTTTCCGGCACCTACATTAGATGTATGATCCCCTGCGGCACTGTACCTGTTTGATGACTGTTCAGTGCTTTCAGCTGTAGCTGTGATTTGCTCGGAAAATCCGCTGTCTTTGCTGAGTGAGTAAGATATAGCTGTTATGGTAACTTTTTTAGTTGCACCGTTACTCTTTATGGAGATTACATCATCAGGAAGCAACCACCCTCTGCCACGTCTTGATATATCAGCGGAATAGTAATGATAGCCTCCGAGCTTATTCCAGACATATTCCATAATCTCTACTGTTGCAAGAGGATTAACTGCTTCGAGCACTCCCGGCAAAGTCTCGTCATAAGCAGTACCGTTTGCATCAATATAGAACGCTGTATCGGTGCCGATTGTAAAGCGTATGCCTTTTACGGTAAATCCGCTGTCTTGAGCGACTGATAAGCTTTCGCAAGCACCTTCTTCAATTGTTTCAACACTGTTTGAAGGGCGAGTAAATATCAGTTTATCATTTGCATCAAACTGAGCATTACAACCGTTGCAAGCGGCAATAAATCCGATTATTTCACGGTATGTGTAATATTTATTTGTTGGGTTTGTTGCCTCGCTGTTATAAACCGGCTTGGTTTTTATTTTTGCAAAGTCATTCGATTTTGCACTTATTGTAAAATCGTTTATTTTTCCGATGTACGAAAGCAGATCTTGATGCTTCGCAGGAAATGATAAGGTGTCAACCGTATCATCGGCACTGCCGTTGAAGCTACACGGCTTATCAAGGAAATAGAATCTGTCATACGCTTCGATATTTACATATCCTTTTTCCTGAGATAAATCCGTTATATAAAAGATTCCGATTTGTGTCAATTCGGTAAAGCCAATGAAAACGGTCACTTTATACGCATCCATTGTCGGTAGGAGGTCGGCACGTATAGTTGCTGTCAGCCGAGCCGCTGATGTGCCTCCGACACTTATACCGCCATCAGACGTGGAACGAGAAATATCTAAAGATACTATATCTTCTATTCCGTAATCTACAGATCCGATTGAAATTTTTGCATTTATATTTCGTACCGGCTTAGTAGCGTTGGTTTTAAAGCTTGATGATACAGAAATCATATCTCTTCCACCTCCACTGACACATCTTTATAGCACTCGCCGAGTGTTGCATCGGTATAAGCGTATGGAGCAGAAATGTCACCTTTTACATGAACAGTATACGAATCTGCATTTACAAAAAGCGTAAAACTACCGCTTTTAAATATGGTAAAAATTGATTTCCATTTTGTTGCCGGTATAATACCAAAAGCGACAGAACCGGAGATCTTAAAATCTCCGAATCTGTCCGTATAAGCCGTTCCGTTCAAGCTGTATGAAGTACTCTCGCCACGGCATGAATGACGTAAGTCGCAATTTGTGACGTACTCGGAAATGTCTGTATTATTGATTTTCACTGTCATACCTATGCCTCCTATAATGGTGATTTACCGGTTTGCTTCTGAATTTTCTTTATCCCCTTGACGGTAGCTTTTGCAAGTGTGTAATCATTTGTTTTCAGCGTGACATCAAGCGTATACTGCATCTTTTCCTGTGCAGTTTTCAACTTTTTAAGTTCTGATACCACATCGTTAAGCGTAGCATCTGATTTTTCTGCCGAAGCCGATACCTTTGATGCCGACGATAAGCCACTGATTATCTTACCTGATTTGCTGTTACCGACTTTGCTTGCACCTATGCCTGCGGCGAGCTTTGCGTTTGCGGTATCAACATTATCCCAAACTGTCGGTATGTAAGACGTAATATTGATATTTTGCATACCGCTGCTTGAACTGCTCGAACTAGTTTTCTTTGATGATGAGCTTAAAGAGCTTTTAGACTTTGTGCTTGAAGAACTTTTTTTCTTAGTGCTTGACGAGCTTGACGTTTCCTTTTCTTCCTTTTCTTCCGGTACATAAACATAATCTGATGCTTTATATGTAGACGGAGTATAGGTGTATGTCGGAGCTTTGTATGTTGTTTTCCCTGCACTGCTATACGAATAACTTGTGCCTGCACCGGTATATCCTAAAGCCGCTTTTCCTTTACGCTCCTCTTCTTCGGCAATGTTTTGGCTATAAACGGAAGAATGGTCTTCATCGTCTGAATAACCCTGTGAATATAGCCCGTTATTATTTCTGACGTTGTTATACCACTCTTTAACCTTATCCTCATTGACATAATCCTTTAATTGTGAATTGAAATATTCTTTCTTTTCCGCTGTATCAAGGAATTTATTTTTTGCATTTGATAATGCCTCGTCAGCTGATTTACCGCTTCGTAATTCCTGAACTATGAATTTATTCATATCACCATGCAAATCGGTATATTTCGTGCTCAGCTCATTCGCTCTGATTTCTTCCTGATGCGTAGCAGCATACATTTCTTCGCCGATTTTCTGACAAGCCTCTTTAACTTCGTTATACCAATTTGTGAGATTAGTACCGAATATTGAATCTATGGTGCTTAGAACACCATCAAACAGATTTACAAGACCATTTCCGAAAGATTCAAAGCCGCCCATAATATCACCGGATAAGAAATTTGTAACGCCGGAAAAAACATCTGCAAGTGAATTAACAAGCCCCGCAACAATATCAAGAGCCGGACCGAGTATCTGTAACAGCACATCCGCAAGCGATGATATTACAGGCATAATCGGCGATAATGCCCCATCAATAAGACCGATAACAGCTGATAGCAACTTCCCGACTGCTGAGATAACAGTACCGAGCGGTTCGGCAAGCTCAGCCACAAGTTCCAGGATCGGAGTAAGCAGTTCGATTACGACATCAAGTATCGGCAGTAAAGCCTCTATTACTTCCATTAGAGGTGGAAGAAGCGTATCCACGATCTTGATTATCGGCGGTAACAGCTTATCAAAGAGCTTAATCAATGTAGGAACAAGCTTCTGAATTATACGAGTGACACTTTCCATTATCGGCTTAAGCAATTCCATAAACTGAGGAAGTATCCCTGTGATCAGCTCGATGAGCGGCGGAATAAGATCCGAAACGCTGTCAAGTATCGGCTTAACCTGCTCAATTATCTGTGGCAGAAGCTCCGAAATAATCGGTTCGATAAGCTCAATAATATCCTTAAGTACGGGAATAATCTGTTCGCCGAGCGGAATCAGAAGCAGTTCAATTGTACGGGAAAGTCCGTTGCACATATCGGATAAGCTGTTGTATTTAACGCCTTCCATCTCGCCCAGTTTGTCCCGGGTTTTATCGATGCTATCGCCAATTTGAGCCATAGCAAGAACTGCATCTTCACCGAGATCTTCCCACTTTGTGCCGTAAAGCGCAACACCGGCGGCATTGCGGTCTACATCACTTTCGCAGGCGGCGAGCTTTTCGTTAACAAGCTTGAATGCCTGATATGCACGATCGCCGCCTGCGGCGAATTCTTCACCGAGCTTTGTTGCGTCAAGCCCGAGCAGAGCCATTCCGTCAGCGGTAGTCTGACTGCCATCCTTTGCTCTGATAGAAAACTCTTTAAAAGCATCATTCAGAAAATCAACTTGAAACGCACCGTTTTTTGCGCCTTCTGCCATCATAGACATGGCTTCTTCGGCAGTAAAGCCCATATCAGCATAGTAAGTGCTGTACTCGGCAAGCTGATCGGCTATGTCACCGTTCTGATTTAAGCCCTTTTCTGCACCCTGAGCAAGGAGATTATACGCTTCTTCAGCTGTAATGCCAAACTGCTTCATTAGAGCATTTGCTCCACGGATACCCTCAGAAACGTCTATATCGTATGTATCTGATAAAAGATATGTGCTTTCAATAACCTTTTGAAGCTCATCGTCTGTGACGTCTTTCATCTGCTGCTTGATGAGAGCGAGCGTGTTGGATATATCATCAAAGCTTTCGCCATAATTATCGCCGTAAACTTTCTTAATGATATCACCGTATTTTTCCGCTGCCTCTGCAGTAAGTCCGAGCGATGCAGTCAGCTGATTATTTGCTTTATCAAGATCGTTTGCTGCGGATATAGCTTTTCCTGTTGCCGCAACCGCTACCGTGCCTGCTGCAGCAAGTCCGGCACCAACAGCAACGCCGATGCCTTTTCCGACACCTTTAAGACCTGTGCCGATTTTTGAGCCTATGCCGGAAGTTTTCTTTTCGACTTCTGAAGAAAGCGTATCGGTACTGTTGATAATTTCTTGTGTATCCTTTTTATAGTTATCAACTACTTTGTCGCCTTCTTTTTTTGCAGTCTGCGTTACAGCTTCCTTGTTTTTCTTTTCGGTCTGCACTACTTTGTCAGACTGCTTCTTTGCTGTGTCTGTTATATTCTTCTGCGTCTTGGAATTGTCGTTCTCTATTTCATCGTTTGCTTTTTTCACAGCCTGCGAAATGTTTTCCTGCGCCTTTTCAACGACTTCTTCCTGTTTTTTTGCACCTTTTTGAGCCGCTTCGGAAACCTTTTTTCCGGCTTCCGCCATATCAGCGTCTATTTTACTTAAGTCCGCACGGACTTCAAATTCTACTCTTCCGTCGCTTTCCGGCATAATCTCACCTCTCTTCTGCCTGTTTTTCGAGAATACCCCATAACCGTTCCCAACCGTCCTGAGCCGATTGTTTGTTTACGGGATTTTTAATCGCATACTGTGCTTTGAGTTTTAACAGTGCCGATATCTGCTCCTGATTTCTTCCATTCGGAGCAGGAACAGGACGTGTTCGTATATCGATAATGTTGCTCAAACGTGTATCGGACGGCAGTGCTCCGAGCAGTGCAACAAACTCCCACCATTGCAGCTTACCCTGTTCCTGGAACAAATCAATGCCATATGCTTGTCTGAATGCCGCATAGATAAACGGTGCGTCTTGCTCAAAGCTTATCGTTTCTGCTTCCGTGTCAGAGGTATTTTTATCAAAATTGATAAGTTTATCGAAAATTTCATTAACCACATCGACTCTTGCCGAAAGGTTTTTGACTTTCGGAGCAATTACAAACCAATCGAAGATAACATCAAATGAATCGATGCCTTCCAGTTCATCACTGCTCAGTAGTTCAAATGCCGATAAAACACGGTCAAAACTCAAATTTAATGTATAACAAATGCCCCCGACTTCTATACTGCGGGGGCATGACTGTGACAATGAATATATACTCATTAGCGGTACTTGTGTAACGCTCTGATCTGAGCCTTACGATTGCGGAGTGTTTCGTTGATTTTCGGAACAATAACGGCATTTATAAAAGGAACTACCTGAATACCCATTTCAATGTAATTGTCCTCGAAAAATTCAAGCAACTTTTTTGTACCGTCTTCGCCGAATATCAGCTCAAAAATTGCAATTACCGCATTTCCATACGCCTCATAAGCGCATTCAAGATCTGTTTCAACACCGTTTTTTCTTATTTCTTTAAGACGTCTTTCCGCATCAATTACTTCCGTCTGTTTCTTTCGGAAAGCTGTGCAGACGGCATCTGCATCTATGTCTATATCAATGCTGTCGATGACGTTTCCGTTTTTATCAGACAGCTCAAGAGTTTCCGTGATTTTCTGTGTTCGTGTGATTTTATATGCCATTGTTATCCTCCTGACAAAAATTCAGCAGTGTGCCTGTCGGCACACTGACTGTTTTTTGATGTAATATCAGACACCCGAAACGGTGGCTGTTGTTATTGTGGGTTTGCCGTTAAAGGCGATTGTGCAGCTTATAGTGTTGGGAGCTGTAGATTCACCGCCGCCGATACCGGTAGCTGTAACCGTGACGGGACAGGTGAGAACCTTGCCGTTACGGGTTATCTTGATGTCAGTTACTCTCTTTGATCCGATCTCATACTGAATTTCATCAAGAAAAGTACAAACGGGATCGTCCTTGATAAAATCGCCCGCAAGCACTACTGTAGGAGCTGCACCAACAACCGCAGAGCTTGCAAATCCGCCGTCCGCAAGATAGGTTGCACTGTAAACGACCTCGTTTATTGCAGTCGTTATCGATTTGAATGCCTTGCGCATATCCGAATATGTAGCCGATTCTCCCGTGGGAGTAGTATTGATCTCTACCTTTATTTCACTGTTCAGCTCGGCTTTGCCGACAGTAGGTATTACCTGTTCGTTTGCCATATTAGTACCTCCTAAAATGCTATCCTTATATCAACAATCATAGAATATATCCAAAAGTCACCGACCTTACCGACAGGAGCGGCATCGGTCGAAACCGATGCACTTAACAGCTGAACGCTGTCATCTTGCGGCAGTTCGGTTGCTTTCGAGATAAGATTGCCGATATTAAATAGCTGTTCCATAGCTACACCCTGTATCTTGTTCTTGGATAAAATAAGCAGAGGCAAGGTTCTGTCCTGCCGTTGCTTATCAAGTGTAGCACCGTTATCTTTTGCCGCTTGCGCTTCAGCGGAAAGCCCTCCGCCGACAGGCAAGCCGGTTGTTTCAAGTCTGTAACCGAGCTTATTTTCGATATGATCAAGAATAAGCTTGATTGCTTTTTTCTGAGGTGACATTATTTATCACTTCCTGTTAAAAGTTTCTGCAGTTGTCTTCGCCACTGTTCCCCTTTAACCGATTCCGCTTTATGCGCCCACATTTTGCAGGCGTTAGGATTTCTGTCATGAGAATAAACTAAGGGCTTGCCGTTATTAGAAATACCATAGTATTGATAACGAGCATAAGGAGTCTCCCACCTTAAATGAAGCGAGTTATCTACCACTTCGGAATGAATCAAACTGCTGTTAATCAGAATACTTTGGTCTTTCGGAGCGTAGTAATTGCAGTCTTTCAGCACTTGAGTTTTCATAAGTTCCAAAGCGTCATGAGCTTTTTCTGTGAACTTAGCTTTTACAGCCGCACTGTTAATGTTAATCTTCACATTCATAACGATAACCCTATCTCATAGTGATGCGGAGCGTTTGTGTCATACCGCTTTATGCTTGCAATTCTGTATTCCGTTTTTTCAAAAATCACTTTTGCGCCCGGCACAAATCTGAAATTCGGTGGTTTGGAATTACGGCAGTCGTAATACATGACTGCGTCAACCTTTACCTGATTATTCTGCTTATCGCTGGTATAACTCTCTGTTGGTTCTATACGGACATATTTCAATGTTTCCGTAGACGTTTCGGAGATTTCGCCCCATCTGTCGGTCTTTTCGGCAACAACAGCGGCAGTGTGTATCAAAAGACTGCGTGGTATAGGTTTCATCATAACGCATCAAGACCTTTATACATAAGCCCGGTCGATAAAAGCAAGCCGTATGACACATTGCACATGGGTAGTTTTCCATCCGATACGCTACTGTTTCCGCCTGCCGAATAGCTGAAACTGCCGAGTGAAATATTGCTGAAGTTGCCGTCATGCACGAATGAAAGACCGCCGTTTGCTGATATATAATCAACCTGCCAACAGATAGCATCTTTAACAGCCGTCTGAACCTTTTTATCCAGACTGTCGAACTGAGCTATTCTGCCGCAGGTTTCGTTATATATAATAATGTATGCAACCTCAAGGAGCTTAGACAGCTCCTTTTCGTCACCGTCAAACTCGCCGCAGAAAACGTCTTTGTAGTAGTCAGGTGTAACTATCTGCTGCATCGGATACCTCCGCCGGCTTCTTTGACTGCTTAGACTGCTTTTTGTTTGCCGAAGTTGTTTTCTGCTCCTGCCGAACTGTGTTATCCGCCAGATCTTCGGCTGTAAATCCTACTCTTGTCATAGAAACCTCCTTATGTCAGTGCCGTTGTATCACGGTTGAGGTAGATACCCTTTACCTTGTTTTCGTATGTTTCTGCGATGCTGTAAGCACGGTAGAAGAACATATAACCGTCATCTGTCTGGTTCTCTTCGGGCGAAACTACCTTGTTGACCGTGTGCTTACCGAACTGGATAACGGCATCACGGTTGATAATCATAAAGTTGATTTTATATCCGCCTGTTGCTCCTGCATAACCGCCTGCGGTTTCGTTGCTTGAGGTGCCGTCCTTCATGTCAATCGCTGTGTAGAATCTCGTCTGCGGAACGGTTATAATCTTTTCAAAACGATCGAGAATAGCCTTGCTCTTTGTTGTGTCAACGTTTTTCGCAAGCGTAAGCAGTGTAGGCGTAATAAAGAGTATCTTTCCGTCAACGTTTACTTCTGCCTCGTCCTGCGCATTGACAGCGGTCTGGAGAGCCGTCAGGACAGCTGTACCGGCGGTGGGAGTAGCTTCGGCGGCGGAGAGAACGCCTGTGGCACTTGCATATTTTGCAAAGCGGAAAGCGTCCATTTCGGGAACGACTTTTGTTCTTATGAACTCGCTTGCAAGCTTGCCGAACGCAATACCAGCCGTTTCTTCGTTGTCCATAGCGTCAACGGAGAACTTACGACCTCTGTCATAGTTGCACGATTTGGTTTCATAGGTGATCGTGACATCGCCCTTGACATAACCGCTTGAACGAGAGTAATCTGCAAGACCGTCCATGCTCATCTTAGGAATAAGAAACTCTCCTGCTTTTGCGCCCATTCTCACCGTATCCGCATCAGCATCAAGAATAGATGTGGCGGAAGCCTGCTGATAGACTGTATCGAGCTTGTCGATATACGCCTTGAATTTTGTAATTGAATTTGCCATAGTGATTTTCCTTTCCGGGCTTACTTAATGCCCATTATCTTGTTGATTCTTGCTTCGTCGGCTGTCTTCTGTTCATCGTTTACTGTCGCAACAGCTGATGTAACTATTGCCTTGGTTTTTTCGCCCTTGAAGCTGGGATATTTTTCGATCACACTGTCAATAGCCTTGTCAAGTGTAACATCTCCGCCGACCTTTGCCTTTGCAAGAGCAAGCACATCCTCAATGCAATCTGCCGCAACGCCGACAGAAAGTGCGTGAACCTTGCCCTTAAGCTCGGCTATCTCCTGCTTGTTTTCCTCCTGAGAGTTGTCGCTTTCGCCGGTGGATTCTGCACTGTCTGATTTTTTGCCGTCAGCCTTTCCTGTTTCTGAATTTCCGGAAGGCTCGGATTTCTGCTCAGCCTGCGGTTCGGACTGCGTAACAGCTTCCGTGGCAGTGCCGTCCTGTGCACCGCTCTGAGCTGTGGCAGCTGCCTGTTCTGCCTGAACTGTGCTTTCGGCATTTTCAGTCGCCGATGTTGTGATTTTTTCATCCATAATAATTTTCCTTTCTGTAAAATGGGTAATATAAAAACAGCACCGTGAAAGTGCTGTTTTAAACGTAAATGTGATTTTTTTGTGCATCAAATTATAATTTCATAAATAACATCGGCGTGGTATACACCCTGTTTATCTCGAATAGCGTCTTTAAGTATATGCTTTTTCCCGTTGTACTTCTGACAAAATCTATCATAATGCCGCTCTACTGGGTTTCCTTCGATCATTCTCCACTCCAAACGATGAACATGAAATGAATTAATCAGTTTTTCCAATTCTCTGAAAATACTTATTCCGATTATTGAGTTTCCCTTATCAAAAGAAAAAAGACTGAAACAGTTTGCATTAGAAGAATACATATCAAGGGCGTAAGAAAAGTACCCAATTAACTTTTTGTCATCTACAATAGCATATTGATATATGCCTTCTCCCTCATCGGATATTTCCGGAGTGCTGAATCCGTTTGATCCTGTATACAAAAACATCTCGTCATCATAAGCGTGATATAATATCTGCTTTTTGATTTCATCTTTGTATAAAATTGCCGGTACTAATGCCATGCTTTACCTCCTTTTTATCATAAGAAAAACACCCTCGAAAGGGTGCTTAATCAATAAATATTCCTTTTTGAAAATTTATAAATTTTTAACCGCCTTGTTTTCGCAAGGCGGTTAAATTCCAAATTCATCGTAAAAAATATCTATAATTTGCTCATAGATTTTTGCCTTTTTGTTTGGCTCTCCGTTTTTATCAAAAGCATTGCTTAAATACGCATCTGTGAGTTTATCATGAATATTCATCAGTTCATCGTCGGTATAATCGGTATCATTATCTAACTCTATACTGTGAGATGCTAATAAATAAATCTGCTCTGAATTAAATTTATCCTTGACTCGAAGCATTGTTCTTCTCCTTCAATTTCTTAACTTTTTTTGAACTCGTTTTCCAACCAGTAGTAAGCTTTCCGGTTAATGTATTTACAGCTACTGTTGCTTTTTCACCGATGTATTGTTGTGTATTATCTGCTCTTATTTTACCAATATCAAGAGGATTTGTCAAGGCATCGGACGCATCATCTACGCTAAAATCACGTTGCTTCATTCTTTCCTTAATATGCTTGGATACTTCAGTTATAGTTATTCCGTTTGCGGTTTCAAGTCCTACTAACTTTAAACACTCCTGTTCAAATTTTAATGTCTCTTTATAGCTTGCTGTTGTCTTAGCCGCCTGACTGCGACCGTATCCCGGAGTAGCGGTGCGGTCGGGCTTGTATGTAAGCCCGTTTTTCTCACAGTAGCTTTTAAGCTGCTGTTCCTGCTGCTTCAGCTTATACGCCGCCCTGTCAAAGCCTTCTTTGTCGCCGAGAGTGTCAAGAGCGGTACATTCACGCTTTGAAGCTCTGACCTTACGTTCAAGAGCACGTTGATTGCAGATTTTTTCGTACTGCTCGGCATTTTCCTTTTCGTCATACGGAAAGTAGGTCTGAACGCTGATACCGGGCAGGAACGGATAGAGCTGATGACCACAATTTATACCGAGAAGCCCTGCAGGCTTGCCGTATGAGCTTGACCTCCAAGAATAGAATTTTATCCGTTTGCCGTCAAGGTCAGTGGTATAGCCTCCACCGCCATTGCGATTGAATATTTTACCCTGATCTTTAGCACAGAGCGGTCTTGCGCCGCTGTGGCTGCTGACTTCGACCAGATCAAGCCCGTATTCGTCCATAAGGGAAAACTGAGTTTCTTTGGCAACGCTTCCGACAGTGGAGCGTATACACATATTAGTGTATGCTTCCGGTGTCCAGTTGCGACCGTTTTTATCGACAAAAGCCGGGATACCTTTCTGCGTCATCTCGCCGATACATTCCCGCATGGCACTCTGACGTGCTTCAATTCCGGTAACGACCTTTCCTGTAGCCTTATTCAGACTGTCTATGTATTCCTGCTTATTTGCAAGCTCGGCGGTACGGTTGATTACCTGCATAGCGGCGTTCTTTGCCTTATACTTCATCGTTGTATTTGTCAGGTTCAGGTCTTTTTTTGCCTGTTTTTGCAGCATTTTAAGGCTGTTTAACATATTGCCGGACATTGACGGCGTGGCTCGTCTATCAATAAGTCCCTCCTGCACCATACGTTTTAATCCCGGCGCAAGCTCCTGAATAGCTGAATTTGCCGCTCTCTGAAGCGTAAGCTCCAGAAGCTCGGGCGTTTTTCCTGCATATTCGGCTATCGTTTTTGCGTTCTGCTTAGTCAGCTTGCCAAGCTCGGCGAGCTTCTTCATTTTCCACTTTGCCGTGTCTTCTTCGATTTTCCCTGCAGCAAGATAGGCGGCTATGTTTGCAATAAGATCGGTTTCCAGTCCGACGATAAGGTCGGTTATACCCTGTGACAACTGCAGGGAAGTCAGCTTATTCATAGCTGTCACCGTCCAGTATGCCGCCGTCTATGTCGTTTTCCTTTGCAATACGCTGCAGTTCTTCTGCGGCTTCTGCTTCATCAATATTCTGTGCTTCCATAATAGCACGAATTTTTGATTTAAGCCCCGCCTGAACAAGCTTGATATTGTTATCTATACGGGTGTTGTCATCACCGATAATGTTATCCTGCCAATTGACAGAAACCGTATAATCTTTGCTGACCTCTTCTGAAGCCTGTGTTATTTCTATAATCGCCGTTGCAAGACTTTCAAGCACCTCGGATATGATATTCTTGTTATTCTGCACGGTGCGAAGTGTGTCCTTTTCATCGGCGGCAACTTCTGTCGCCGTTTTTACGCCGGAATTACTGTCAAAAGAAAGCGTTCCCGGAGAGAAACCAAGCTGAGTGCTGAGTATATTCAGCTGAAGCTTCAGGGCTTCGACGTGTTCGGTTACTCTGAGTGACTGGGTATTGTCGGATATATTCAACTTCGGCGCATCATCGGCATTGAACGCCTGATAAACTTCGTCATCGGTGTCGAAGTATTTTACTTCGTTGCCGTCACTGTCATAGATTGATTTGACACATTCAGACGGAATAATGATACGCTTTTTGCCAAGGATAAACTCCCGCTCCAAACTGTCGAATATTACATCTATTTCCCGTAGCGTGTCTATTGAATTTGCAAAAACAGGCAAACCGAGCGGTAAATCGAAAACCATATTGTTTCCAACTGCCGGCTTAAAATAGCAGAATAACGGCGTTTGAACGCCTTTGAACACTCTTTCGTATTCAAGCTTCGGGAACAGCTCGGAAACCGGTACTGATTGACCAAGATAGCTTCGTGAATCACTGCGCCGCAGTATATGATAGATATGAACGCCGTCCGACTGCAATGTATGATACTCGAACAGTTTATAGAAATAACCGTTCTGAACATAGTCGTTGCAGAAAATACCTTCTGTGATCTGCCTGTTATTCCATTTTGTCGGAAAGAAACGATCGGCATTTATGTAATTCAGACGTATCACATTATCTTCAAGATACACCTTTATTACTCCTCCGCCGAGTGCGTATGACCGAGAAAGAAATTCGGGAAAACGCTCCCAGAAACAGTTATTTTCAAGGACTTTGCTTACCGTATCATTGTACTTTTCGTCATCAATCGATATGTCGCACTGTTCCGAAAACGTCATTGTTGCAAGCTTGTCACAGATTACCTTTGCCATATTCGTCATAGCTCTGGGACGGCTTTTCTTCTTTATTCCGCTGTTTGTAACAGTTCTCCACGGCGGTTTGCCCTGATAGATGCGTTTTGCAGGCTCAATGTGCCGTGTATAATAGTCGGATATATCGACTATCGGCACGTTCGGAAATGCCTGCTTTATATAAGAGTATATCGACATCAATTTTTCCTTTCTGCGTCGAAGACGTTACTCATGTAAGCTTCGGTGCTGTATTCCTGTGCGTCAAGGCTATCAATATTTATGCTTCCGTCATCAAGACGTATTTCGGTCGTCACATTCGGCTTCCAGATAGCGGTCTGGAACGCTTCAATCGTATGCTTGCAGTGCGACATGATTTTATATCTGTCAGACGCAATCAGACGGTTATAGAACAATATACGATTGTTGATTGAACCTTTCCGTGCATTGTGGATATTCACACGGAGCTTTCTCCTCTGAGCGGCGAGACGCACTCCTTTGATAAGTATCTGCTCCGCTGAATCAAGATATATTTCAGTGCATTTCCAGTGCTGACATACGCCTTCGATGAAATTACAGAAATCATTTTCAAGCTCATACGGTGATATTGTTTCCTTGCGGTAGTATTCATCAAGCGTTACAATCGACTGAAAGCCTTTAGTGAATCCGGTAGCGTTAAGGGTATGAGCTGAGCCGTTGCCGCCGAAGTCACCGCCTATGGTAACAAACATAATATCTTCAGGAAGTGTATCAACGATATATCTTGACGGATTATCAGCAAACAGAGGATATATAACACCTTCCGCCGCTACCCAGTTACCTCGGATAAAGCGTTCAAAATAAACGCCGGTATATTCCTTTTTTATCTCACGGACGTATTCTTCAGGAAGCGTTGTGTTATCATCAATCAGAAATCGCAATACTAGCATATCGACTTTCGGATTGTCGATGTATTCCTTTTTAAGCCAGTGCGTCGGAACATCCGGGTTTGTTGTAGCAATCAGCTTTGCGCCCTTGACCGACAAACGTGACAGGAGCATCGAAAAAAAGTCCTTAGGGAATAGTGTCAGCTCATCGCAGTACGCTCCGCCAAGTGTCATGCCTCGTATCTTATTCTCCGACTTTGCGTCATTCGCTCCCTCAAGAAGAATTTTTCTTCCGAATAGTTTGCCCTCTTTGGTAGATAGCGAATACTTGAAGTTGTCTTCTCCGACAAGCTCCTGCAGTAGCATCAAACAGTTACGTTTTAATGTTTGCAACGTTTTTGCCGACATCAGATAGGCGTAATCGGTAGGGCGGTCTGCTATCCAGAATGCCCAAAGAATAAGCGATATCCATGTCTTGCCGCTACGGACGGAGCCTTCAAGCAGATTAAGTCGGTGTAGTTTGTTGTGCTTTAGCAAACTCATCAGCTCCTGCTGTTTAGCTGTAAATATCAATTCATTTGACATTCTTCATAGCCTCCAGTATAGCGTCAAGCTTGCCTGCGCCGTCTTCCGATATAGCAACCGGAGCTTTGCTGTAAGTATCGCCGGCTTTGTTCGTCAGAAAGAACTCTACCGCCGATTGATTCGGAGGAATATCACGAGTAATTATTTCAACAGTTTTTCTTCCGCCGACAATACGCTCTCTGCGTTCCGTAACGGTATAACCGGTAGCGGCACGGATTAGTGCCTGTTCAACATCTGCCCGAACAAGCTCAGGGTTGTCGGCTATTAACTGCCTGACTCCTTCAGAGCGCTCGATAATCTGTTTTATTGCCTTTTGCCGCTTGCTTTCGGATGTATTCAGATAGCATTCGACCAGACTTTGAACGGCATTCACTCGCTGTTCGGTATCAGCTTTTTTGTATTTGTCGAGATCTGTTGCAAGGCTGTTTATAGCCCTTTTGCGATTGCTTTTTCTCACAGTTTGCTCACTCCTTTCGGGCAAAAAGAAAAGAGCCTTATAAAAGCCCTTATTCTGCATTTGATTATGTTGACGTGAAATTATCCCACTTTGATTTTTGAAACGTTTTAAACGGCAATTAAAACGCTTTTATCGGTAAATATCCCGTTGGTATTATATCGGGATATGCTTCGCCATTCCGATTTTGAAAAAAATCAGATTACTTTGCGTATGTATACAGCCGTTCCGGTGGGGAGCGTATCGACCAACACCTTAGTTACTGCACTTGTCTATATCGACCGCACAGGTTATCCTGTGTGACTCACCGTAAAGAGTGATATCTATAACGGCTTTATGCTGTCTTCGGGAAAATTTCACTATTTTGTGCTCGTAGCGTTTGAGATAGCCGCTGTCTATCTTTAGTACGCCATTTTCTATGTGCCCTTTGCTGACCTTGAGTATATCGGGATTACGGCATAATCCGATGATATATTCTTCTTCGGTACAGGACAGGCACGTTGTTTTACTGACAAAATTGCCGACACCGTGTATCTTGCGAATGGTATAATAATCATCGGCTGTCAGGCGGTCAGTCTGAAAAAATATGTAACCGTCAAAAAGCGGTTTGATTTCTTCATGCCATACACCCTTTTTGCGATACTTGTACAACTCTCTCGGCACATACGCTGTATAACCGAGTTCACGCATCGAGTACATAACAGCCGTTTCAGAGCCTGACTGTACATATATAACATACATCAATCGCCGTCACCCTCTTTCTGCTTGTTCTTGATGTATGCCGCAAGCTGAGAGTACAGCTGCGGATTATCTTTTGCCATAGCAGTGAAAATATCTTCTTTGAATACATCATAGGCGGCGTCCATAGACGAACGGTTCTTGGCGTCTGTGTCCCGCTTGTATGTTGCCGCTTTTATCAGCGATGGCACTGCGGCAATCAGCTTTTCGGGCGGCACATCTTTCAGACTGTCTTCGCTTAAATTCTGAATTGCTTCCATTACTTTATGGTTTGTTAATCGGGCGAGAGCCTCGGAAACATCAAGATCCGGATATTTGGCGAGTTCTTCGTTTATAAGACGGAAGTTGTTGCTGATAAGCATTACCTGTTCAAGAGAAGCGTTTAACGCCTGTGCATAACGTGCCACCGAAGACTTTGATACTTCATAACCGTTTTCCCGAATGAAGTCTACAATGTCACTGTAGCGATATTCTGACGGGTTATTTATCATCATATCAACGGTTTCCCTGATGTCGCACGGCAGCTTGTCGACTTTACCTCTTTTACGATTACGTTTTTTCATAGTATCATCGCCTCCTTACAGATCTATGCAAGGATCTTCGATAGCACCATTAACAAGCTGTATGCCCTTAGCGGTAAGTTTACCCGCAAGCTGTGTATAATCATCACCGATGCAGTCTACAGCCTGCTCAGAACGTATCTTGACAAGGCGGACATATCCGCCTTCAAGCAAATAATTTAAGCTGTCAAGTGCTTCATTCTCAGCGATCTGAGGCTCAAGAGCGGCAGTTACATCTACGAGATTGACATAATCGGTACGGAGCAGATTGATTGCTCTGATCACAGCCCCATTGTTTTTTATAAACTTGTTTTTCCTGAGCTGATCTTTTATATTCATCAAATGCCCCTCCTATCGGCAAGATTATCTATCTTTGTTTCCAGACGTGTCATAACACGGATAAACTCGGAATTTTTGACTGCCGTATCCTTAAGTTCATCAATTGCACTGTCAATCTTGTCTATAGTGTGCTTGATTTCTTCGACTTCTGCCTTTGTGGCATATCTGTCGTTCAGGCTTTTGATATCACTCTTACATTCCTTTATCATATCAATATGGCTTTCGAGTTCAGATCTGGTAACGCATTTGTCCTGTCTGTCTATTGTACGTTTGACGAAATACGATATAATGCCGATTGCAGCTGTGATTATTATGTTAATAGCTGTTGATAATATTGCTCCGATTTCCATTATATAAAATCCTTTCAAATGGCTTTATAATGCGTAATTTTTATGTACTATATTTAATGTAATTTTATTTTAACATTTTCGCCGAAAAACAAAAAGGCTTAGCGCAATTACTTTTACAGTAATCACGCTAAGCCATAAATTTATAAAAATGTTAAAATTTTATTAAGAAACACTAGCTAAAAAGCTAGCTGAGGCACTTAAAGTAACGCTCGATGAACTTTGCGCATAAACGGCATCGCCGGGCTATTTCAGTCCTGCGATAATTTTTTCCTGTTCTTTTTTGGACAGCTCAAGCGCAGTCATGACCTCTTCGGAATAGTTGTTTTCCTCGGCTATATTCCTTGCGACAGCAAAGTTTATAAGCGTTGACGGCTTTGCAACGGCAATGCGCTCACCGCCGAAGTAGCCGACAAGCTTGCGGTATGCTTCGATACCGATTACCTCAGCTATTTCCGCCTGCGTTCCTGTCAGATGCTTTATCTGCAGATAATCAAGTTTTGATTTTGCCATCGGTACGCTCCTTTCTGCGCTTTTCCGCCCGAACATATCGTTTGATCGTGTCAATAAGCTCCGCACCCTGACGTTCTGAAAAGCCTTTGAAAATGTCATATTTCGGATTGACGGTAATACCAAGCTCTTTTTTAATAATGCCGCATAGCCGTTCTTTGACGGTGACCGCTGACGGGGACAGCTTTGCAAACTCATACATAAGCCCGAAAATCTTGCTTATCTGAGCGTTGCTTATATATGCCTTGACCTCCGGGGTTATTGCCCGGAGGTTAGCTTGCAATTGTTTGATTACTATGTCCGCCTGCTCATCGTTCAGTTCCGATATGGACTCTTTGAGTGTGAGCTGATACACAAAGCCGTGCAGATCATCTGATTTATTCCCATCGTCGACAAGTCCGCACTTACGTCCAAGGCTGTAGATGTATCTGCGTTTCTGCTTTATATCCATGTTACACCGTGATTTTCGTAGTATCAGATACCGATATAGCACTGTTGATTGCTCTGATGACCTCTTCTACAGTGCGCTTACTTTCAATGGTATCTAAAACAGTCATAAAACGCTGCCATTCAAGGCACTCCGAGAAAAGATACGCATAATCTGCGGCATCTTCATCTGAAAATCCACCTATCGAAACAAGGTTTTTACAGTCTGTGAGGAAATTTGCGCCTTTGAGCTTCTTGCGAAGTGCGCTCTTTGCGGAATCGTCGCACGGTAACTGATCGTAGAACTCGTCTACCGTCAGCTTGCGTTCAGGGACTGCGATGTCGGCTGAATAAACGCTTGCAAATGTGCGCTCAAGTTCTTTGCTTTTGAAAGTATACTTTGGCTCGAGCGATTCTTTGATGTAGTCACCGAACGCATCACCCATCAAACGCTTCAGAACGGCAGGAGATATAATCTTTACTGTTCTGGCTTCGGTGTATGTAACGTCATGTCCGTCATTATCATCAAATGTGCAGGTTCTACGCTTGCTGTCACGGAGCTTTTCACCGCCGAGCTTCAAGAAAAACGCTTCAAGCTCTTTGTACCGCAGATCAAGGGTTGCTTTTTCTTTGGACAGCTTTGCCATTTCTTCAACTTTAGCGGCAATTATTTCTTTTGTTACTGTCATTCTGCCACCGCCTTTGCTATTACCGCAGCACAGTCCGGGCATATATCTATGCCCTCGTAGTTTACTGCCTCTGTGCGATTTCCGCAGAATCGGCAGACAGGAACGTGCTTGCGGATATGGATTTCTCCGGTCTGATTATCAACAATCAGATCAACTGCTTCTCCCGGCTGCATACCAACATATTCACACAGATCCTTTGGTAGCGTAATGCCACGCTTTGATGTCAGTCGTTTGCTTTTAATCATTGCCATATAACTTTTCCTCCTGTATTTAGTTTTCTCCACTCTGCATTTATACGGGCTTGTGACCGTTGCTGATCAGCAGCTGCATTAGAGCAGGGAGCTTATACTCCCTGATTTTTATAGATTTTTCGTCTGTAGCACCCGAACCCGATAATCGGGCAAAGCTTGTTTTTGCAAGTTGGAGTACCGTCTTTATCGAGATATTTGTACTCACAAGAGTAACATTTCTGTGCCGTATCTCGCTTTTCACTTTCGGGTGTACGCATTTTATGTAGATTATTTGATTTCACGCTGCTTCTGACCTCTTTTCTTCTTGATTGCCGCAATCGGCGATAATCTTGCTACATAGTTCGGATTTTTAGCGACGAACTCGCCGTACGACATACCGCATTTCATAGCTTCGGCAACTATTACCTCTATCTGTTCCATATTGCTCATTTCTTTCACCACCTTTCGTGCACTCTGTCTTTTCACGGGCTTGTGACCGTCCACGGCGACATTACACGGGAGCTTTTGCTCCCGGAGGTTATTCTGATTTGCCTTTGTTATAGCCTTTTTTATATCCACTGTTGAAGATCTTATCTGCTACTATTATGCTGAAGTACATTTTTGCAAGAATCCATCCTATGTAGAGAATTACGAGCATAAGAGGGATTATAAGCACCTCGCCGCCGATTGAGTTGTCGGGACGATCGGCAACGGCGTTTGCATAATCAATTACGCTTACGGTCGCTGTTCCGGCAAAAAACGCAGCGGCAAGCATTAACACATTGTTAATAAACTTTCTCATTTGTTATACCATTCCTTTTTTATCAGCTTTGTCTGTCTGTTGTGCCGGCAGACAAGAAGCATTATTGTCGGTGTATCTTTAGCTATCAACCAGTTATCCGGGTTGATGTGCGCTCGTTTCAGAAAATCGTATTGTGACCTTGTAGGTTTCTTCCCGTGCATATTGTCACCTCACAACGCTTCGTACATCAATTCGCATAAACTTTGCCATAGATGCAAGACCTTTAAGGGTATAACATCCGTTGTCATACGCCTGCGAAAACAATCTGACCGCTCCTCTGAGTCCGGCTTCGCTCTGAGCAACTTTGTGAAGAAACTCAAGCTCCTGCTCCATGTTAGAAGAAACGAGCAGAGGAAACATCATATCCACGTCCTCACGCTTGATGTCAGTAGTAACGAATTTCGGCGAGAGCCACTTACGGTTGTTGATCTGACGGTAATTTCTCCGGGTTTTACCCTCGAATTTTTCTTCAATGCCATTGTCACCCACAAAAGCAACGCCGAGCGTCTGAGCTCTGTCGGAAAAATAATCGGCAAAGCTACGGATAGTTTCTATTCCGTGGAACGTCAGAAGCTGACCTTCGTCAATTATGATAACCATACCGTCATGTAGCTTCTGCGCTATCGCAAGCCACAGATCATCTGTTGATTGCGATATGGGGACATTCAGCTCAAGTGCAATCAGTTTAAGAACTGCCTTTGCTGACTTGAAACACGGATTAACAGTTATTACGATACTGTTTACCGGGTTATCTGCGTGATATTTCTGCACAGCTTTTGTTTTACCGATACCGCTGTCGCCTGTTGCTATGGCAACACCGCCTTTGATTTGGCAGGTCTTGATAGTCTGATAGATCTTCTCCGATATGCTTGTCGGTGCATAATCTACTTCGCTGTAGCTCTCTGCGCCCTCTGTCTTAGTGTCAAAATATGCGGCGAGTTTTGCAAACTGAGCATCCTTATTTCCGCTGTATGCTCCTTTTTTGAGCATCGAAATCGTCGATGCAGGTATGCCGATACGATTTGCGGCTTTGTTTGCTGAGCCCATTTCTGCTGCAAGCTCGTCAAATTTGGCGAGCAGTGAAACTTCCTTTGTCTGTTCCATGGTTTAATCATCCTTTCCGCTTTATTGCGTTAGTGTTTATCTTATCGATGTCGATGATTACTTCATCAACATCGGCAAGCTCGGGGTTGTCCTCTTTGAACTTATCAGAAAATACCGGCTTGAATTTTGACGGCTTTTCAATTTTGAATTTTTCTTTACCTCTTTCGGCACGGTTGATAGTAGCCGTCAGGAAATCAATAGCCTGTTCCTCAGTGATTGACGCTGTCAAGCCCTTCGAGTAGTCGTGAACGGCGTGAGTAACAGCACGAATTGTCTTTTCACCTGCGGCTATCTCGTTAGGATCATTAGTAATATACGGTACATTCAGATCTGTTTGCAGAGTCCAAGTGAAGCGATATGCGTCTGTTGCTTTGTCATAGACACGCACCGTCTTATATTCTGCAGGATCATAGCGCACATAGACCTCTTCGCCTTGGTACTTCCACGCATCTTCCGCTGAGTACCAGAGCTTTTCCCCTGCGAGCTCGATATATACGCCGTTGCGCTTGATTTTCTGATACCGGGTAGTTCTGGCAAGCAGAAGCGAAAGATCCTCGTCTTTTGCTTCTCGGAAGGTGGTGTATTTGATTGAAGCGTTCCAGACCTCAATTCTTGTCATGCCCTTGTATTTGCGTTCTTTGCCACCGTACTCATCGACGTTGAAGTCACCGTCGATGAGGATTTCGAGCGCAGCTCTTATCTGATCGTCTTCGGGAACAATGCCGTATTTCAGCTTGTATTTGAGGCTCTCCGGGCGTTCTATAATAGTACCTCCGCAGAATGTTTCTATCACTCGGCTGATATGGTTTTTAAGTGTGCCGAATGTACGCTCAATAGGCTTTGCCTTAGCGTTTCTGACAATTGCATTGTGCATTGTAATGTCAAGCAATTGCAGTATGGTCGGTGGTATATCGTCCGCATTCCATGTCTTTCGTGTTCTGTGACCTCTGCCACCTATATCGTGCGTCAAAAATTCAGAACCGTTATCAAAATACACCGATTTCGGAACGCCGAAACGCTTTATTGCGTGACGGAGTGCCAAAAGGGTGCTATGCGAGTCAGGCTGTTCGGTCAAATTCCAACCGACAAGTACGCCTGACTTTGCATCAAGAAACGCTGTAAGATACATACGATGTGTCTTCTGTGCGTTATTTTCGCAGTATGTGATGAAGTCGAAGGTGTGGTTATCGGCGATCCATACATCATTTGCCTGCAAATCATCATACAGTCGTTCGATATACGGTATGTATTTATCCGTAAATGCCTTTTCGCCGTATCGCATTAGCGCAATTACTGCCTGAGGAAGCTTTTCGGCTTGCCGGCGGAAACTACGCTCGGAAGGTATCTTATCAAGATCCTGCGGATAAAACTCTGTAACCCACTCTATCATCAGCTGATAGCAGCGTGATACCGGAAGCCGGCGCTCGTCAAGGAAGAAATACATAAATGCGTCAAGTATATGCTTTGGAATATCGGTGTGACCTTTATTCCATCCGCCACGCTTATCTATAAGCCCTTCAATGTCGCCGTTCTTATATGCGGCGTACTTGCGATACAGTATATCGGTGGATATATCTATCTCGGGATGTTCAAGCTGCATCTTGGCTACAAAAAGTAGATCCGTATCGGCTTTTTTGCGATTACTCTTGGTTCTGTACATCTCCCAGACTTTGAGTATCTTTATCCAGTCAGACGCCTGCTGCCGTTCGTTTTCCGTGTACTCCTCAAATGGCTTTGAAACTGCCTTTGAACGCTGTTTTTCAACCGTTTTAGTCGGTGCTATTCCAAGCTCTTTGCGCTTGGAGTTATAGTATCGCTCACGGATTTTTTCGTCCATCTGATCAATGTCAAAAAGATACTCTTTGCGGTTATTTGCCGCATCGGCTTTTTCAATTGATGGTAGCTTTCCGTTTTTAGCCAACTGCTGAATATAACGTAAACTACAACCTTTAATTTCAGCTAATGCCGTAGCCGAAATCATCTCACTCACAGTAGATTCCTCCTTTCCAGCAAAGATAGATTACAGGTTATTTGGTAGAAACCGTATTGCAATTAACATAATAATCGCCGTTACCGCCGGAATTAAATATGAAAATAGTAAGTCCAACAGTTTTTCCTTCATTATCGTTTTCTTTCCGACCTGCCATCATCAGTACAGGGCGGTCATTCCCTGCAGACGGAAAACCTTGCGGCTTTCCGTTTCGACAAATAAATAAGGAAAGGATCTGTAGCAAACTTCAAGCCGTTAACTCTCAGTCTGCATATATGCTCGTCTTTCCGAGCTGTCATCACGCTCCTACCGATTTTTGCGCTTCGTTTGTGGTGAGCCAGTCAACATAATGCGCTGGGCTTGATACGCTCAAGCGGGCGGGCTGACGCTCTGTTGTTATCGCTTATGGGTAAGCCATACGGTTAAGCACCTGTTGAGGAATAGGTATCCTGTAGTCGACAATTTGGAAGCGGCTTTCGTCTCGCACCTCCCGATCTTCCGTCGGGTAAACGCACGACCAGCCTGTGCGGTTTCATTCCGACTAATTTTTTATCCCGGATTTCCTTCCGGCGGTCGGCGGGTCTGGGCTTGATACGCTCAAGCGGGCGGCTCAAGCGAGTGAAATAAACTCGCCCTTGCAGTAATCAAAAGCTCCGACATAGGAATCGTCAACAAAAACATTGCCGACTGTATCGGTATCGGCATCTATATCAAGATTGCCTTTAGGCAGTCCGCCGTGCTTACGGTAATAGTCCGTAAGGATTCTTTTTTTATCCTTAATGCTCATTTAGATCTCCTTCCGAGTATTTCGTCTGTAGTGACCAAAAACAAATCTGCAAGGCAACAGAGATTAGCGATTGATAATGTTTTATTGCCAAGCTCCCAACCACACACAGCCGCCTTTGATACGCCAATTGCATTTGCTACTTCCGCTTGCGACATACCATGTTGCTCACGTAAACGCTTTATATTATCGTTATAGGTCATTAATTACTCCTTTCTGCTATAGAATAATTATGCTTATGGGTTCTCGAGATCAAAAAGAGCTAACTAAATATCTACAGTTAAATGCCGTTGCATTTTCTGACTGGAAGAGCGGAAAGAGTAATTCTTATAAAAAGTATTTAATCGAAATTGCTAAGTTTTTTAACGTTTCAATTGATTATTTGGTTTATGGGAAAACACCAGATAGTTCTTTGCGAACAGATGAAGAGGAACTACTCCAAGATTATAATAGTGTAGATATAGTTGCAAAAGCTCAGATCAGAGAGAGAGCCGCCGTCCTTGCTGAACTTGAAGCGGCAAAGAAAAAGAATAATGTTCAAACACCATTAAAACAATCATTAAAACGGACTGAAACAGAAGAAAAACAAGAGCCGCAATACATATCTCTGCCATTCCCGGCACTTCCGGCATCGGCAGGAGCCGGCGAGTATCTGCACGAAGATACAACTTCTTATATAAAGGTACCGGCAACAAATCTTACCGGGCGGGCTTCTTTTGCTCTTCGTGTCCACGGAGATTCGATGGAGCCGGCATACTTTGACGGAGATATCGTTCTTGTTGCCGCTGATGCAGATGTTAACATCGGAGATATAGGTATTTTTATAGTTAATGGCGAAGGATTTATCAAAGAGCGAGGAAAAGACCGCTTGATTTCTCTTAATAATAAGTATAAGGACATCAGAATCGGATCAGATGATACTTGCGTATGCAAGGGAAAGGTTATAGGTTCGCTGTAAAAAGGAGGTTTATAATAATGGGATTACGTTTCAGAAAAAGTATTAAACTCGGCGGTGGATTCCGCCTTAATCTTAGCAAATCTGGTGTAGGATATAGTTGGGGTACAAAAGGATTCCGCATATCAAAATCAGCAAAAGGTCGCACAAGAAAAACTTTCTCAGTCCCCGGCACAGGTATTTCATATTCTACTTCGTCGGGAAAATCAAAGCGGCGTAAATCAACAACAGCAAAGCAGAATTATTCACAAAGCAATACAGATTTTACAGAGCAGATTCCGGTTGATCCTAAAGTTCAGCGTATTAAAAAGATTGCGATTACAGCAATAATCGCAGGACTTGTTCTCATGATGATCGGACATCACGAATCCGATCCTTTACATATTACACTCACTTCACTTGGGTATATAGGTCTTATAGGCGGTATCATTTTAATGGTGATAAAGAACCGTTTCGGTAAAAACGAATAAAATAGTACAATATTAACTTTTTCTTTAAATTTTTCGTAAAGCGAAAAGCTCAACGAACTTGTTCGTTGATATGTTGCTTTTTGTTCGTTGAGTTCGTTGCTAACATTTTCAATAATTGGAATTTATTTAAATTCGTATAAAAGGAAAAGAAAAGCCGTTAAAACGCTTAACAATGCGCTTTAACGGCTTTTAAAATGCGATTAAAACAGTTTGAAACAGTAATTTAAAATGATTTGCCTTTTCAACAAATACAAAAAATCGGTGCAAAAACGCACCGATTTTTTTGACAACTCATTTTTCAACGCCGTGCCGGATAAACCACTTGCAACACGCAACAAACCGCATAACAATCAGCTTTGTGCGGATTTATCCCGCTTTATTTCGGCTTATCCCGTGGTTTCCCACTTTTTGCGTTTTGCGTGGCAGACAACAATAATGAAATAAAAAAGCACGGAGAAAAGCCTCCGTGCTTCAGTCTGTATATCAGTCTTTTACAATATCACACACATCCGCTCTTGTGACCTTTATAAGATCGTCGGGAGCAAGGATAATCTGTGTGCCGAGCTTTCCTCCGCTGACTATAACCTTGTCAAAGTCCTTTATAGTGCTGTGATAAACTGTCTTGTACTGCTTCTTCATACCTATCGGGGTACATCCGCCTCGGATATATCCCGTAACTGCGTTAATATCCTTGACGTGTACCATTTCTATTGATTTCTCGCCTACCGCCTTTGCCGCTTTCTTCATATCAAGCTCAAGTGCTATCGGGATTGCAAATACATAATAATTCTTGGATTTTCCTTCCGTAACAAGCGTCTTGAATGAGCTTTCATAAGGCTGTCCGAGCATATCCGCTATATGTATGCCGTCGATGAATTCATCGCATTCGTATGTGTTGACCTCGTAATTTATTTTATTCTTGTCAAGTATACGCATTGCGTTGGTTTTGTTCTCTTTTTCCTTTGCCATATCAATTCTCCTTTACATCTGAGAGAATTTTAACGCATTTCACATAAAAAGTCAAGCGTTCAGTCAAGCAATGCACTTATAGCCGGAAAAGGCTGTACACTTCGTTTCAATATGCCGTGTATATAGGCAATGCAGATACCGTAATTTGTTATCGGAACGCCTGCGTCTTTTGCACAGGCTATGCGGTACTTCATTTCACGTTCGGAAAGAGTGCATCCGCCGCAGTGTACTATCAGCTTATAACGGCTTAAATCTTCGGGGAAAGTGCCTCCCGATGAAAATTCGAATTCAAGCTGTTTGCCGGTGTATTTGTTTATCCATGCAGGGAGCTTCATCGTGCCGATGTCGCCGCATTGCCTGTGGTGAGTGCATCCCTCCGAGATAAGTATCCTGTCGCCGTCACCAAGCTTGTCAAGCGCTGTAACGCCGTGTACGTTTGTTTCAAGGTCGCCCTTATAGCGTGCCATAAGTATCGAGAATGATGTAAGCATTACATCGTCCGGGACTTCCTGCGAAACTCTTGAAAATACTTGGCTGTCCGTTATGACTATCTTCGGCTTTTCCGATAATTTTGAAAGGGTGGCAGTAAGCTCTGTTTCACGACAGACAGCGGATATTGCTCCAGCCTCAAGCACATCTCTTATCGTCTGCTGCTGAGGGAGTATGAGTCTGCCTTTCGGAGCGGCTTTATCTATAGGAACAACCAGTACGGCTATATCGCCCGGATTCAGCAGATCTCCGCAGATGCACATCTTTTCGTCTTTTACATCGAGCCTTGAGCCGATAAGTTCTTTCAGCTCGTAAATGTTTGTGCCGTTCAGTGCGTCGGTGTAGATTGTGCCATCGGTTTTCGGGGGAACGGTATCAAGCAGACCGCACTTGTTCATTACGATAATGTACGGTATGTTCTGCTTTTTCAACCTTTCGAGTATGGCTTTGTCAAAGTCGGATATGCCCTTTGTGCTGTCAACTACAAGCAGAGCAATATCTGTCTTGAACAGTATCTGATAGCTCTTTCTTACACGCAGGCTTCCGAGGTCGCCCTCATCGTCAAGTCCCGGAGTGTCGGTTATCATAACGGGGCCCAGCGGCAAAAGCTCCATAGCCTTTGAAACAGGGTCGGTCGTTGTTCCCGCAGTATCTGAAACCACAGCAAGCTCCTGCCCTGTTATAGCGTTTATAAGGCTGGATTTGCCTGCGTTGCGTCTGCCGAAAATTCCGATGTGTATGCGCTCTCCGCTCGGTGTTGAATTTAAGCTCACCGGTTGCTCCTTTCTCAGTCGGTTTCTTAGAACCTGAAATCTCTCTGACCGTGAATAATGTTGTCGATATACTCGGTCGCCTTTGCTCTTACCTTTTCATTCGGGATGGTCGTAAGCTCTCTTGCGATAAGCTCCTCACCGATTTTTCTTGTATCCTCCGATGCGTAGTCGACAAGGTATTCCTTAAGCGTCATAAGGGCATTTGGGTGACAGCAGTTCTGTATCTGACCTGCCTTGCACAGACTCATGAAGCGGTCGCCTGTTCTTCCCTCACGGTAGCAGGCTGTACAGAACGACGGGATGTATCCGAGCCTCATCAGCCAGTTTACTACCTCGTCAAGACTTCTGTTATCCGATACATCAAACTGTGCCGAGTTTTCTTCTTCCGGCTCAGGCTCAGCGTAACCGCCGACGCTTGTTCTTGAGCCTCCGCTTATCTGCGAGATGCCAAGATGCAGAACTCTTTCCCTTGACTTCTGGCTTTCTCTTGTGGAAACAATCATTCCGGTATAGGGAACGGCAATTCTCAGACAGGCAACTATTTTTGCGAATGTATCATCCGTGATGCCGTTGTCGAATTCATCGGGATCTATATCATCGGCACGTCTTACTCTCGGAACTGAGATAGTGTGAGGGCCTACGCCGTGTACGGCTTCAAGATGCTCTGCGTGCATAAGAAGTCCCGCAAATTCATATCTGTAAAGCTCAAGTCCGAACAATGCGCCGATGCCTACATCGTCAATTCCGCCCTCCATTGCTCTGTCCATAGCCTCTGTGTGATAAGCGTAATTATGCTTGGGTCCTGTCGGGTGCAGGCGCTCATAGCTCTCCTTATGATAGGTTTCCTGGAACAGAATATATGTGCCGATGCCCGCTTCTTTCAGCTTTCTGTAGTCTTCTACTGTCGTAGCGGCAATGTTTACGTTTACTCTGCGGATAGCGCCGTTCTTGTGCTTGATTGAGTAAATAGTCTTGATACATTCGAGTATGTATTCAAGAGGGTTGTTCACGGGGTCTTCGCCTGCCTCTATGGCAAGTCTTTTGTGACCCATGTCCTGTAATGCGATAACCTCCTGCCTTACCTCGTCCTGCGTCAGCTTTTTACGGCAGATATGCTTGTTCTTTGCGTGGTAAGGGCAGTAAAGGCAACCGTTCACGCAGTAGTTTGAAAGATACAGCGGAGCGAACATTACGATTCTGTTACCGTAAAAGTCCTTCTTAATCTGCTCTGCGAGCTTGTATATCTCCTCGTTCTTTTCGGGAATGTCGCAGTCGAGCAGAACCTCTGCCTCTCTGTGCGAAAGTCCTTTTCTGAGCTTTGCTTTTTCGAGAATGCTGTCGATAAGCTCGGCGTTATGCTTGTTTTCTTCGGCATATCTCAGCGTTTCTTCGATTTCCTCGTGGTTGATGAATTCCTCTGCTTTCAGAGATTTGGGATCGTAATTATACATATTTATTTCCTTTCGTTAAAAGAGGCGTGGTCGCCCCTTGATTCGACTATTCTGTAGCCTGCGCCCTCAACACGTTTTTGCAGGCACATTCTGCACTGTGCGGATTCGTCGCCTGTGCAGATTTTGTTGTCATACAGCAGATATTTTTTTCTTACGTCTGTCGGTGACAGATTCGGCATTACAACGTTAGCGCCGGCTTTAAGCGCAAGCTCTCTGCCTGTCGGATGAATCGTTCCTATCGCCGTAGTCGCAGGAAGCAGTACATCGGGCAGTGCAAGCCGCACAAGACCCAGCATAAACAGCGTAAGCTCAGCCGTACCCTGCGGCTTATCGGCAAAGGGCGTTGCGTGGTGCGGTATAAAAGGGCCTATCCCCACCATTTCGGGCTTCAGTTCTTCCAAAAACAGCATATCATCGGCAAGATTTTCAGCCGTCTGATAAGGAGAGCCTACCATAAAGCCTGCCCCTGTCTGATAGCCGATTTTTTTAAGTGTCCTAAGACAATCCTGTCTGTGCTTTGCCGAAAGACCGGGCGGATGGAGCTTTGAATAATGCTCGTAATCGGCGGTTTCGTGGCGCAACAGGTATCTGTCCGCACCGCTTTCAAAATATCTGCGGTAGCTTTCTTCGCTTTTTTCGCCTATCGAAAGCGTTACAGCACAATCGGGAAAATCACGCTTTATCGAACAGACAATATCACATATCATATCATCGCTGTAATAAGGATCTTCTCCGCCCTGCAGTACAAACGTTCTGAAGCCAAGCTCATAGCCTGTCTTACAGCAAGCAAGTATCTGCTCCTTGCTGAGCCTGTAGCGCTCTGCCTGCTTGTTACTGCACCGTATTCCGCAATAATAACAGTCGTTTTTGCAGTAGTCGGTAAATTCTATCAGACCTCTGATATAAACGTCCTTGCCGTAGTATTTTTCACGGACGCTGCCCGACAGCTCAAAGAGATAATCACGCACTGCGTCCCTGTTTTCGATAAGCGATACATATTCGCATTTTTCGAGGTGGTGTGTGCTGTACAGCTTTGATACCAGTTCCTTAAGTTCTTCAGTTTTGCTCAATCGTCCGCCTCCTTTTCCTTTGAACAATCTGCAGGAAGCTTCTGATAGATAGTCTTAGAGGTAACGCCCTTCAATGCGCCGAGCTTACCCGATAAGGTATTTATCACATCCTGCGGTGCGTCAATGGCAACGCTGATGATAGAAACGCCTGCCTTTTCATAAGGTACTCCCATTCTGCCGATAATGTAATGAGCGCACTCGTGCAGATATTCGTTCAGCCTTGTTACAGAGGAAGGATCGGATACGACTATTCCTATAAGCGCTACTCTGCTCTCACAATTCATTTAATCACCTTTTTCCCGTTTAAAATAAAAATGAGCCGTGCAAGGCACAGCTCTATCATAAAAACGTAAAATCGTAAAAATAGTAAAACAAAAACCGCCTTGCTTTTCTGTCAGAATAATCTTTCAGATCAGTCAGGTTTATAAAATTGTAGATATTTTGCCGTTCGGTGAAAGAAGCGAATCTCGCACCTTACGGTTTCTTTATCTATTATAACGCAGAATGCGGATAAAGTCAATATCGGTACGGCTTTATCCGCATTTTGCACTAAAAGTTAAGGCAATACCGCATAATTATTGTCGTGCGATTGCGCAGTCAGATTTTTCGTCAGATTGTATAAATCGAGTGCCGGCAGGCCGGCGCCTGTCAAGCGAAATTTGTGCAAGATGGCGGAAAATATGCAAGCTTATCGTGCGGCAAAGGCGATAGCCGTTAATTGTGCGGTGTTGCCTTAAATGCTATTTATGCACTCTGCCAAATATCAGTCGTGTCTGGGGCTTGCACTGATGTGCTGAATAGCCTGAATAACGGCAACGTCAAGATCGACCGAGGGCTGACTTTCAAGCTCCTGCTTTATGCGTGTGAAAACCTGTCCGTTTACTGTGCTGACATATTTCGGAGGAAGGCGGTTGAGGGAAAACGCTTTCATATCCTCAAGGCAGACCTCGCATTTACAGCAGTTGTAATCTTTGAGCAGTTCCGAAAGTCTTTCGTCAACGTAGTGTTCCATCATATTTATAAGCATAATACGTTTCCTTTCGCATTGATAAAGAGATTTGAATCCTTTTTTACATTTTATCACATTTTCCCCGTGCAGTCAATAGAATTATGATAATTCCGCACATATTTAAATATACTCCGTAAAATTTTTCCGTTGACGGCTGTGTTATATTGACAAACCGCCTTGTCGAGTGTATAATATAAAAGAATGTAAACTAAAATATGACAATAGGCTGATAACGTGCTTTACGTTTGGCTTGATATACAGACCCGGCGGTATGCCGTATTTTAAGCAATACAGCCCGTTTACTCAAAAACGAAAGGAAAAAGCATTTTACATGGGATTACTTACAAAAATATTCGGTAACTATTCCGAAAAAGAAATCAAGAGAATAATTCCGATAAAGGATAAGGTTCTTGAGCTTGAATCGAAATATTCTCCGATGACCGACAGCGAGCTTAAGGCGCAGACACCTGCACTGAAGGAAAGACTTGAAAACGGTGAAACACTCGATGATATTCTCCCCGACGCATTCGCCGTATGCCGTGAGGCTATGTGGAGAGTTCTCGGCATAAAGCCTTATCCCGTACAGATACTCGGCGGTATTATTCTTTTCCAGGGACGTATTGCAGAGATGAGAACAGGTGAAGGTAAGACCTTCGTTGCCGCACTCCCCTCTTATCTTGTTGCGCTCAGCGGCAAGGGCGTACACGTTGTAACGGTAAACGACTACCTTGCAAAGCGTGACGGTGAAATGATAGGCCGTGTACACAGATTCTTAGGTCTTACCGTAGGACTTATACTTCACGATATGAAAAACGACGACAGAAGAAAGTCGTATAACTGCGATGTAACATACGGTACAAACAACGAATTCGGCTTTGACTATCTGCGTGACAATATGTGTATTCACAAGCAGGACAAGGTACAGCGTGAATTCAACTTTGCTATTGTCGATGAGGTCGACTCGATACTTATTGATGAAGCGAGAACTCCTCTTATCATTTCGGGACCCGGAGATAAGTCAACCGACCTTTATCAGAAGGCCAACAGACTTGCATTACAGTTAAAGCCCTTTACTGTAATCGATCTTGACAGCAAGGAAGATCAGGATCAGTTTGACGGCGATTATATCATAGACGAAAAGGCAAAGAACGCTACACTTACCCAGCGTGGCGTTAAAAAAGCGGAAGCATATTTCGGCGTAGAAAACCTTATGGATGCCGAAAATATGACGCTTTTACACCATGTCAACCAGGCTATCAAGGCGGTAGGCGTAATGAAGCGTGACGTTGACTATGTTGTAAAGGACGGCGAAATAGTAATCGTTGATGAATTTACCGGACGTCTTATGTTCGGACGTAGATTCAACGAGGGCTTACACCAGGCTATCGAGGCAAAGGAAGGCGTAAAGGTTAAGAACGAGAGCAAGACGCTCGCTACTATTACATTCCAGAACTTCTTCAGACTGTACGATAAGCTGTCCGGTATGACAGGTACGGCTATGACGGAAGAAGCCGAATTCAGACAGATTTATGCCCTTGACGTTATAGAGATACCTACCAACAAGCCTATAGCAAGAATAGACCACGAGGATCAGGTTTACAAAAACGAAGAAGGCAAGTATAAAGCCGTTATCCGTCAGATTGAAGAGTGCCACGCAAAGGGTCAGCCTGTACTGGTCGGCACTATCACGATTGAGAAATCAGAACTGCTCTCCTCTATGCTTAAGAAGAAAGGCATAAAGCACGAGGTGCTGAACGCAAAGAACCACGAGCGTGAAGCTGAAATCGTTGCACAGGCAGGTAAGAAGGGTGCGGTTACTATCGCAACCAACATGGCAGGTCGTGGTACGGATATTATGCTCGGCGGTAACGCAGAGTATCTCGCAAAGGCAAGAATGAGAAAAGAAGGCATGGATGAGGCTCTCATAAACGAGGCTACAGGCTTTGCCGAAACAGATAACGAAGATATTCTCAACGCAAGAGAAACGTATATCAAGTACAATGCGGAATATAAGGCCGCAATAAAGGACGAGGCTGAGGAAGTAAGACAGGCAGGCGGTCTGTTCATACTGGGTACTGAGCGTCACGAATCACGCCGTATCGATAATCAGCTCAGAGGTCGTGCAGGCCGTCAGGGTGACCCCGGCGAAAGTCGCTTCTTCATTTCGCTTGAGGACGATCTTATGCGTAAGTTCGGCGGCGAAAGAGTACAGAGCGTAATGCAGACGCTCGGTATCGAGGACGATGTACCAATCGAAAATGCATTCCTCACAAAGACTATCGAGTCCTCACAGCGTAAGGTCGAGGGCAGAAACTTCTCTATCCGTAAGAACGTACTTGACTTTGACGATGTAATGTCACAGCAGCGTATGACGATTTATTCACAGCGCGCCAAGGTGCTTGACGGTGAAGATGTCAGCGACTATGTAAAGAATATGATAAAAGAAACCATCGAGGAGAATGTCAAGACATACTGCTCCGATGATTATCCTGAAAACTGGAATCTTATCGGTCTGCGTGAGCATTTTGCAAATATGCTTACAAAGGAAGATGACTTCAACTATACTACGGACGACCTCAATACCATTGACCGCAAGGATATTGTAAAGCTCCTGCAGGAAAGAGCGGACGCTCTTTATGCCGAGCGTGAAGAAATGTTCGGCACTGAAAATATGCGTGAGATTGAGCGTATCTGTCTGCTGAAGGTCGTTGACACCAAGTGGATGGATCATATCGACGCAATGGAGGAGCTTAAGCGAGGCATCTATCTCAGAAGTTACGCACAAAGAGATCCCGTTGTCGAATACCGTATTGAAGGCTTCGCAATGTTCGACGAGATGATTGCCGCTATCCGTGAGGATACTGCAAGACTTGTCCTTACCGTCAAGGTAAGGATAGAAGAACCGCTCCAGCGTGAACAGGTAATGAAGCCCGACGCTGAAAACGCAGGTTCTCACACGACCGTAAAGAAATCCGCTTCGGAAAAGGTCGGCAGAAACGATCCCTGCCCCTGCGGAAGCGGTAAAAAGTATAAGAAATGTTGCGGTAAGGACGAATAATTACCGGTAACAGTGCTGTTTCAGCTTGTGTTCATAAAACGGACGCAAGCTGAACGCTTTAATTAACCAAACGGCATAAATTATCATTGCTTACAATGAAAGGAACTCAAAATGGCTGAGATCAAAGCATTCAGAGGACTGAGATTTACCGACAAGGCAGGAAGCACAGGCGAGGTGTGCTGTCCGCCCTACGATATTATCAGCCCCGAACAGAAAAAGCAGTATTTGGCTGAAAACCCCCACAATATCATAAGGCTTGAGCTGCCGAAAACGGCTGAGGATACCGATGAGGCATACGGCAAGGCAAGAGCGTATCTCAACGAATGGCTTGACGAGGAAATTCTGAAGTGTGACGAAAAGCCTTCAATATATATCTATGAAATGGTGTTTGACGCACTCGGTTCAAGCTACAGCGTAAAGGGATATGTTTCGCTTGTAAAGCTGGAGGAGTTCTCAAAGGGAATAATTCTTCCCCACGAGGAAACGCTCTCAAAGGCCAAAGAGGACAGGTTCAACCTTATGTGTGCTACCGGATGTAATTTCAGCCAGATATACTCGTTATATATGGACGATGACAATAAGGTATTCACGCTTATAGATAATGCAAGCAAGGGCGTTCCCGACAAGCAGTTTACCGATCCCGACGGAGTTACCCACAAGCTGTGGTGCGTAAGCGATGAAGCATTTATCGCAGACCTTGCATCAAAAATGGCTGACAAGAAGTTATATATTGCCGACGGTCACCACCGCTATGAAACGGCGCTCCGTTACAAGAAATTCGTTGCAGAAAACAAGCAGGATGTCGGCACTTCCGAATATGTTACGATGATGCTTGTCAATATGGAGAACAGCGGACTTGTAGTATTCCCTACCCACAGAATCGTAAGGGATCTTGAAAACTTTGATGTAAACGCAGTTATTGAAAAGTCGAAGGATTATTTCGACATAGAAACCAATCTTTCACGCACCGACAGCACCGCAAAGCTCGACAAGGCTTACAAGGACGGCAAGAAGGCATTCGTTCTCTATTGTGACGGCAAGTATACGCTTATGACGTTAAAGGATACCTCCCTTATGGAAAAGCTAATGCCGACTGCAAGCAAGGCACTGCGTGAGCTTGATGTCAGCGTACTTCACACGCTTGTGCTTGAGAGAATTTTCGGCATAGATAAAGAAAATATGGCAAATCAGAAGAACCTTACATACACAAGAGTTCTTGACGAGGCAATTGAAGCTGTAGACAACGGCAGTGCCGATTGTTCATTTATACTTAACCCCACCAGAGTTTCCGAGATAAGAGATGTTGCGCTTGCAGGTGAAAAGATGCCTCAGAAATCAACATATTTCTACCCAAAGCTTACAACTGGACTTGTTATGAACAAAATTTTTGACTGATCAAAGGAGAAAAACAATGCTCGCTCGTGAATGCAAAAAGGAACTTACAGAACACATAATCCCTTTCTGGAACAGCCTTGAAGATACTGATAACGGCGGTTTCTACGGCTATGTAGGAAACGACCTTACTCTTGATAAAAACGCTCCCAAGGGCGTAATACTTCACTCAAGAATACTCTGGTTCTACTCAAACTGCTATCTTGTGTTAAAGGATCAGAACTGCCTTAAAAAAGCTAAGCACGCTTATGAATTCCTTTCGAAATACTGTGTTGACAAGGAAAACGGCGGTGTATACTGGATGATGAATGCAGACGGCACGGTAAACGACAGTATGAAGCACACATATTGCCAGTCATTTTTCATCTACGCTATGTCAAGCTACTATGACGCATCTAAAGATAAAGCCGCTTTGGAGCTTGCTCTTGATGTGTTCGCTACGGTTGAGGAAAAGTGCCGTGACGATGTCGCATATCTTGAGGCATTCTCAAAGGACTGGAACCTTATCCCGAATGACGCACTTTCCGAAAACGGTCTTATGGCTGACAAAACAATGAACACTACCCTGCACGTTATGGAGGCTTATACTGAGCTTTACAGAGTAAGCGGTGACAAGCGTGTGCTTAAGGCTCTGCGTTTTACTCTTGAGATTACTCTTGACAAGATTTACGATAAGAACGGCGGAAAGCTGTTCGTATTCTTCGATAAAAATCTTAACGAAATAGGCGATATTTACTCATACGGTCACGATATTGAAGCTACATGGCTTATCGACAGAGCCTGTGATGTTATCGGTGACGAGCATCTTTCAAAGAGATGCGCCGAGATGAACAAGGTAATCGTCAAGAACATTGCCGACAGAGCTTTATCGAACGGCAGGCTCAATAACGAGGTTGAACACGGTGTTGTGAACACATGGCATATCTGGTGGGTACAGGCAGAGGGCGTAGTTGGCTTCTGCAACGCTTATCAGAGATACGGCGACGCAAGATACCTTGAGATTTCACGCACTCTCTGGAACTATATCAAGGATAAGATGATAGACAAGCGTCCCGGCGGCGAATGGCATTCACAGCTTGACGATAACGATCAGCCCGCAGATTTCAAGCCGGTCGTAGATCCGTGGAAATGCCCCTATCATAACGGAAGAATGTGCTTAGAGATAATTTCTCGTATGTAATCGAAAGGATTCCCCCTATGTCTGTTTCAAGCAGAATTTTTAAAGCAGCGGCTTTATTTTCGGCTGCAGCGATAGCAATAGTTTCATCGGGCTGCAGCGGCGACCCCGTAAAGCAGGAGATTGTCACCTCGATAACCGATCAGGTGCAGTTTTCGTACGAAACCGCCAAAGCTCAGTATATGACCATCCAAGAAGAAGCAAAGATACCCGCAAGCCTTGATTATGCTCAGTCGGAAGCGTATTACGCACCGATAGACGCAAAAGTCAAGACGAATAACATATCCAAGAATATGAAGGTCAAAAAGGGCGATATTCTCATTGCGCTTGACACTACCGACCTTGACTTTCAGATAAACGATAAGGAAATGAAGGTTGCGGCGATGGCGGACGGCGTTGATAAGGGCTATGCGCAGATTGAGCTTGATAAGCTCAAGAAACAGCGTGCCGCCGCAGTGGTGACCGCTCCGTATGACGGTGTAATTGCCGAGTGCTGTTATTCCGCTGTCGGCTCGGATGTCAAATCCGGTACACTGCTCTGCCGTGTTGCCGTGCTTGAATCAATATTCGTGTATAATTCTCAGGGCGCAGGAAAGAATCTGCGTTTCGGTATGGATGTTGACCTTGTTATAAACGATGTCGATTATAAAGGAACGGTGACCGCCGCTCCCGACACAGCCCCCTCGGATGCAAGCAATGACGCTACAAAATACTGTGCCGTTACCCTGTCCGATGACAGCCTGAAGAAGCTGATAAACGACAACAACGGTATCACAGCAGTAGATGCCGGCTGGGCTACTATTCACGCAATAACCGCAAAACGTGTGAACGTACTTGCCGTACCCGAAAAAGCTATCAAGAAGGACGGCACTAAAACCTATTGCAGTGTTCTTCAGGGCAACGAGAAGTACGATCTTTATGTTGAAGTCGGAGCGACCGCAGGCGGATATGTCGAAATACTCAGCGGACTTAACGAGGGCGATGTGGTAGTCCTTGCGGAATCAACAGGCAACGGCTCAAGCAACACGGATAATAAAAACAATAACAAAGAAGATAATGAGGACGGCGACGATAACCGTAAGCCGTGGGACAGCAATAAAAAGCCGTTCGAAGATATGTAATTTCACGACAATCAGAATAACTGAAGATAAAAACAGTGCCCGGTCAATGACCGGGCAATTTTTATAGCTTTGTAACAATATCATAAAATCCGTTCAGATCCTTTACAGTAAATTTCTGACCGAAATCACGGTTGTTATTATATCTGTCGATATACACGGAGGTACAGCCGAAGTCGTTTGCTACCAGCACGTCTTTTCTTTCATCACCGATGAATATCATTTCATCGGGTTTTATGCCAAAATAAACGGCAATATCGCAAAGCCCCTTTATGTTCGGCTTACGGTATCTGCACGAGGTTGACGAAACGTACAAATCGAAAAACGGCATAAGCTCAGGGAAATAGCTTTTGTGCAGTTCGTCGGGCATTCCCGTTGCAACATCGGTAAGTGTGGCAATCTTTATGCCTCTGTCACGCAGTTTTTGCAGTACAGGTACGGTTTCGGGATATGTGTACGCCTTAAGCGGAAAAGCCTCGAAAAAGCAATAAGCGATTTTATCAGGCGGAATATCCACACCCCATTTTCTGACTATCTCACCGAATATCCTTTCGTAAGAATAATCAGCCTCACGGAATTTTATCGATGGATTGTAGCCACGCAGTATTTCCATCCCGTCTGCTATATTCTTTTCGGTAAGCTGCGGCAACAGTTTTTCACAAACGTGCAAAAAACCGTTTTCATAATAATCGACCCATACGCACGGCATACCCTTATATTCCATAAGCGTGCCGCCTATGTCAAATACGGCTGACTTTATCATAACTGCCTCCGATAATAATTATTCAAGCTCTGCTACCGTAACTCCTGCTTCGCCCTCGCCGTATGCACCGTCACGGAACGATTTGACGTGGGGATTCTTACGCAGGTACTGCTGTACTGCCGAGCGGAGCGCACCTGTTCCCTTTCCGTGAATTATAGTGATAACGGAAATTCCGCTGAGAAGACAACTGTCTATAAAGCGGTCTACCTCCATTACGCCGTCATCGCCGAGCATACCTCTTATATCAAGTTCCATTCCGCTCTTGCGTGAGAAGTTACTTACCAGCTTCTTTCCGACCTTTGAGGGCGTCGGCTGTTTCTTGCTCTCTTTCTTTTCTTCCACAAGACGAAGATTTTCGAGCTTGGTCTTTGTTTTCATAGCCCCGACCTGAACAAAGCACATATTCTTTGAATCTGGCAGTCTTAACAGCGTTCCCTCTTTATTGAGATCCGCAAGACGTACCGTATCACCGACCTTGAGCGGTCTTGGCAGAACATAATGATCTATCTTTTTCTGCATTATCGGGTTTGCGGTATCATACATTGCGTTCACAGATGAGTTGATATGTGAACGGGCTCCCTTGACCTTCTGTGCAAAATCGGCACTTTCCTTCTGCTTTCTGAGCCTTTCAAGTTCTTCAAGCATAAGGTCGCCCTGAAAACGCACTTCTTCGATTATGCTTGCCGCCTTGCTTCTGACGTCCTGAAGCTCTTTTTCCTTGTCCTTTTCAAGCTGATCACGCTCGGCTTTGAGTTGTTCTGTGATTTCCTTTGATTTCTTCTGTTCTGCCGCCGCAGAGCTTTTCAGCTTTTCAAGCTCCTGCCTTGTCTTTTCGAGAGATTGAACAACTTCTTCAAAACGCTTGTCCTCTGTGCTGACAAGCTCCTTTGCGTTATCGATTATATCACTGCTTATGCCGAGCTTTGAGGATATGGCAAAGGCGTTTGATTTACCCGGCATACCTACAATTACTCTGTATGTCGGTCTTAAGGTCTTTATATCAAACTCGCAGGACGCATTTTCTACGTTGTCCGTCTTTATTGCGTACATCTTGACTTCCTGGTAATGAGTAGTAGCTATCACCTTGCAGTCACGTTTTCTGAATTCATCAAGGATAGATACCGCAAGCGCTGAGCCTTCAACGGGGTCTGTACCCGAACAAAGCTCATCGAGCATAATAAGCGACTTCTCATCGGCTGTACGGAGAATCCTTGCGATATTCGTCATATGTGACGAGAATGTAGACAGGCTCTGTTCGATGCTCTGCTCATCGCCTATATCCACATACAGCTCATCAAACATACCGATAACGCTGTTTTCACTTGCAGGTATCATCATACCGCACATTGCCATAAGCACAAGCAAGCCTGCGGTTTTAAGAGAAACCGTCTTACCGCCGGTGTTCGGACCGGTTACGATAAGCGATGAATAATCGTTTCCAAGCTCAAGCGAGATAGGCACGACCTTGTCCTTGTCTATAAGCGGGTGTCTTGCCCTTATCAGATTGAAGCAAGGCTTGTCGGTTATAACAGGGGTCACTGCTTTCATCTTTGCACCGAGATTTGCTTTGGCAAAATATATTTCGAGCGTCAGCACTATCTCATAATCGTTTATCATCGGCTCGGCAAAGCTGCCGACAAGCTCCGACATTTCCTTTATGATGCGCTCGATTTCCTTTTGCTCCTCTATCTGAAGTACCCTAATCTCGTTGTTGGCTTCGACTACTGCCATAGGCTCAATGAACAGAGTCGCTCCCGTTGCGGATGTATCGTGTACAAGACCGCTTATCTCGCTCTTGTATTCGGTTTTTACGGGTACGACAAATCTTCCGTCACGCATTGTGACAAGGCTTTCCTGAAGATATTTCTGCGTTGACTGACTCTTTATCAGCTTATCAAGCCTTTCTCTTACGGCAAGACTTTTACGCTGTATCGAACGGCGTATTGCCGCAAGCTGAGGGCTTGCACTGTCAGCAAGTTCTTCTTCCGATATGATAGCGTTGGTTATCATATTTTCAAGGTGCTTGTTTACGCTGAGCTGCTCGAAATATTCGGTAAGCGAGGTCTGAATGCCGCTGCACTGTGAATACCATTCGTCAAGACCGGATACTTCACGCAGAAACATTCCTATATCCATAAGCTCTCTCAGCGACAGCGATGAGCCTTGCTGTGCCCTTTTTGCGCCAAAGCATATATCCTTTATGTTATAGAATTTCGGCGTACCGAATTTTGACGACAGCGTGAATGCGTCGTCCGTCTTTGTTATTTCCGTTCTTACCGTGTCTATATCGAATGACGGCTTTATCTTTTTTATGCGTTCCCTGCATACATCACAGTATGCGTTTTGAGAGAGCAGGTCAAGAATCTTGTCCAGCTCCAGCTTTTTATAGTCTTTTTTCATATTTATATCCTTTATATCTATGTTTCGATTGCGATATTTTTATAATAATCAAGCGTGGGAAACGATCTGTTAAGCTGTGCCAGAAGGTAGAATTCCGCAATTGCGGAAAACAGCTTTTCGTTTTCCTTTGAGATTCTGAAACGGTACATTTTGTCGGTTTCGGAATATGCGACATATCTCAGCGTATGTAAAAGCGTGGGGTTAAGAGCAAATACATTCTTTTCTACAAGCTCGCTGTGTTCTTCAAAACAATCCGAACAATAGATGATACCCTCAACGGGTAAAAACATCATCGTTTCGCTCTTGTAGGCTATACATTCACGGCAGGCTCTGAGATCGGGCATAAATCCTATCCTTGAGAGAAATCTGAACTCAAATATCGCTTTTATGAAACGAAGCGGTAGCTTCTGCTTTTCAAGCTGAAAATATGTCATGCAGGTAAATCTCAGCAGATCCTCATGCTCCTCCTCGGATGTGGCACAGTATTTTATTATATCGGCAAAATATGCCGCAAGCGACAGTGCCTCAATGTCCGCAGATATATTATAGAAACTGCATATAGGCTCTGCACTGTTAAGCGTATATCCTTTACTGCTGCGGCTGACGCAGAACGTTGCATAGCTGAAAAGCGATGCGGCACCCGAATTCTTTCCGCCTATCTTCTTTGCGCCATGTGCCATAACCTCTATCATTCCGAGCTTGTCAGTGAACAGGTCAAGAAAACAGCTGTTCTCGCCTATAATGCGCTGCCCGATAACAAGCCCTTTCAGCGTAATAAGCATTGAACAGCTACTCCTTTTGATTATATATCAGTCGGCCTTAAGTCCGAAGTCGGCAATGTCGGACTCTCTGTTTCTCCAGTCCTCTTTTACCTTTACCCATATCTGCATATTGACCTTACAGCCGAAATAGTCCTGCATATCTTCTCTTGCCTCAGAGCCTATCTTTTTAAGCATTAAGCCCTGCTTTCCGATAATCATGCCCTTATGCGACGCTTTTTCGCAGACGATGACTATGCCTATATCGACAATCTCCTTGCCGTTTGGCTTCTGCCTTACCTCCATCGTTTCAACATAAACGGCTGTTCCGTGCGGAATCTCCTCGTTCATATTTCTGAGTATCTTTTCACGGACAATTTCCGCAAGCCATACCTTTTCCGCCTGGTCGGTCGGAAGCTCATCGTCAAAATAATGCGGCGACAGCTTTACATATCTGTCGATTACAGGCATTATTTCTTCAACACCTATCCTCTGCCTTACGCTTATCGGAATTATCTCCTTGAAATCGTAAAGCTCGCTGTATTCCTTTATAAGAGAAAGAAGCTCGGACTTGTCCTTTACTAAATCGACCTTGTTTATAAGCAGAACGACATCTGTCTTTCTGTCCTTGAAGCTGTCGATAAGATTATGCTCTATCGGCGAAATCTTCTTGGTCGCATCTGCCATCATAAGTATCACGTCAACATCGGTCACGCTCTCTCTTATGGATTTGAGCATCTGATCCGACAGTTTGTTCTTTGCTTTATGCATACCGGGCGTATCTATGAACACATACTGCGTTTCGCCTTTTGTAAGTACGCCGTTTATTCTTGTTCTTGTTGTCTGCGGTTTGTCGCTGACTATAGCTATCTTTTCGCCTACGAGATAGTTTGTAAGTGTGGATTTGCCGGCGTTCGGTCTGCCTGCAATAGCCACAAATACCGATTTCGGATTATTCATTTTTCATCTTTCCTTTGATATTTCTTTTCTTTCCTTTCGCTATAAACAGATACGAAAGGCAGGCAAACGCTGTCAGCATTGCCAGATTCCATATGTCACCCGTAAAAAACTCAAATATAATCTTAAATTTTTCAATATCCCAGAACAGTATCACGCCGATTATCACGGCCGCAACAGCCGTTACGAATACTGCGCCTGCGGCAACGTCTTTTCCGACCTTTGCAAGCGCCGAGTAGCCCGGTGAAACCTTGTCTATGACTACCTCTATAGCTGTATTCATCATTTCGGCGGAAATAACCGTCACGCAGGTTATTATCAGCAATATGAACTGTTCCTTTGTGAAATTATAGAATTGCGACAGATACAGCACACACATTGTCGCAACAATGTGTATACGCATATTCATCTCATGTCTTACGCAAAAAACGATGCCGTGAGCCGCATATTTAAAACTGTGAGCAAGTCTTTTAAACACTTTGACCTCTTTTTATTCCCGTGTGATCTTAAGGTTGTTCAGCACAAGGTCCTGCAGCTCAAGCATCACCTTTTCTCCGTCGGGATCGTCCTCGTGATCGTATCCGAGAAGATGAAGCGTTGAATGCGTGGCTAAAAAGCCGACCTCCCTTACAAGAGAATGGCCGTATTCTATCGCCTGTGCGTGTGCCTTCTCCATTGAAATTACAATATCCCCGAGCATATAAGCTCCGTTTTCGGGATTTACATCATACTCGTCATATGCTCCGAGCGGAAACGATATTACATCGGTGACCTTGTTCTTGTCACGGAACTCCTTATTGATGCGTTTTATCCGCTCGTTGTCAACAAGCGTTACCGATACGTCTGCGTCACCGACAAAATCGGTAACTCTCAGCGTTTCTGCTATGCACTTTCTTATAACAGTGCGAAGACCGTTAGGTACTTCTATTGCTTTCTGGTTGTTTCTGAAGGACATATATATTTTTGGTGTTTTCTTCTCAGACATTTTTACTTTCCTCATTTAAAAGCGGTCAGCTTTTCTTTCTTTCATTGTACTGCTCATAGGCTCTTACTATATCCTGTACCAGCCTGTGACGCACAACGTCCTTTTCTGTAAAACGGTTGATGGCGATGCCTTCGATATTCTTCAATATCTTTGTCGCCTCGACAAGTCCAGAACGTTTTGAATCAGGCAGGTCAATCTGGGTAATATCGCCCGTTATGACCATCTTGCTGTTAAAGCCGAGTCGGGTCAGAAACATCTTCATCTGTTCGGGAGTCGTGTTCTGCGCCTCGTCAAGTATTATAAAGCTGTCGTCAAGCGTTCTGCCTCGCATATACGCAAGCGGAGCGACTTCTATACAGCCTCGCTCCATATTACGCTGAAACGCTTCAGATCCCATCATATCGAAAAGTGCGTCATACAGCGGACGCAGATAAGGATCAACCTTGTTCTGCAGGTCGCCCGGCAGAAATCCGAGCTTCTCGCCAGCCTCCACGGCAGGACGTGTAAGAATTATACGTTGCACCTCGTGTGCCTTGAACGCCCTTACCGCAAGCGCTACGGCAAGATATGTCTTACCCGTACCGGCAGGACCTACTCCGAACACTATGGTGTTTTTCTTTATGCTGTTTACATATTTCGACTGACCGACGGTTTTCGCCTTTATCGGCTTTCCTGTATGGCTGACGCAGACACAGTCCGCAGTAAGCGTCTGTACCTCCTCGCCCTTTCCCTCGTTTGTCATAGAAATAGCGTATCTTACGCTCTGCTCAGTCGGCGTTTCGCCTTTTTCAACGGTTGAAATCAGCGTTTTTATTACCTGCTCTGCGTTATCCACAGCGTTTTCATCGCCTTTTATGCGTATCTCATCGTCACGGGTGAATATCGAAACCTTATATTCCTTCTGAATAATGTTGATATTGTTGTCAAAGTCACCGAAAATAAGGTGAATCCGGCTCATATCCTGAATGCTAACAGCTTTTTCTGTCATTTATCGTGATATATTCCTTTCAAATCCTGAAATTCATCTGTTTTATGCTCTATTCTATGATAGTATACCACATTCCGGGCTTTTTTTCAATACAATTTTACGCTAAATCAATATAAAACAGTAATCGGTTGCTTTACGCCGATATTACGCTCCAGCTTATATTTCACTGTCATTCTGATACCGTTTTCTTCCGTACAGACCTCTCTTTCATCCGAAAGTATCCTGCACTGCGAAAGGAAATTTTCTTCATAGTCCTTTTTCTGCTTTTCAAGCTGTGTCATTATATCACGGGCGGTATATCTGACGGTTTTCTCCGACAGCCTTGTGTAAACTCCCCTTTTATATCTGTACGGTGTGTCTGCACCGAAAATGCTTACATTATATGTATCCTCGCTGTAGGTAAAGCCGTCCATATTCTCCGCCTCATAATGCTCCCACGGAAGCGGCAAGGCGAAAGAGCCGAACATCAGATAGGTTGAATAATATTTCTCGTCGGTTTTCACGCTTCGTGTCTGCTCAAACGGGAGAAAGAATTCTTCCGTCTGCTCGCACTCCGCTTTTAGCAGTCCGTCTGCGTGAACATATACGATATGTCCTCCGTTATCGTTGACAGTACCGCTTATGATAAGCTGACCCTTTACTATTCCGCTTCCGACTGTAGTCTGCAGCTTGCCCTTATATATTTCCGTATAGATAAGCTGACCGTCAAAGTCGCTTATTACGTTGCAAGGTGTTTCTATCGGAATTTCCGCAGGCTCAGGATCGTTTGTTTCCGCAACCTTTACAGACACCCTGCTCCCCTGCCGTTCGACCGCCACCCATGACAGCCCGCTGATTTCAGCCATTGCGGATTGCTCGCATACCCATTCGTCAAAAGACTTTCTGCTGCAGCCGGGCATAAGACCGTTTTTCTCCATCACGGCACATATCTGTGTGTCGGTGATCTCGCTGTTTCCGATAATGTCTATTCTCCATACAAATTGCGACAGCAGGACTATTACAGCGCAACAGCACAATGCGCCGGTAACAAGCCCCCATCTTTTCCTTAATGGCAAAAGCCTGAATATAAAGCCTTGCCTTTCGGTAACGTTAAGTCGTATTCCGTGTTTTCTTGCTATCCTCGCCGTTTTAAGATAGCTGTACGGCTTTATGACAGCCGTAAAGCCGTCTTTGTCCTGACATATTTCATATATCTGAATATCGTTTGTTATAAGCTCGCTTATAAACTTCTCCTGAAAACCGCCAAGCCCCTTTATCGTGATATATGCGGCGAATGTCGCCCTTGCTTTTCTTCTCTTCATAATTCCTCCGCTTCGCCGTGATTTGCCTGTTCAAACCCGACCGAATGTATTTTCCCCGATATTTTCACGCTGTCGTAACCGAATGTCTTGAATTTCAGCCCGATACCGATAATCCTCACTATTCCGCACGGAATCTCAAGTTCTATTATATTATCCTCGAATTTCAGTATTTTTCTGCAGCATTCAAGCTCGGCACTCCTGTTGTCCTTCAGCGTGATAAACGAATGCTTGCGTGTTTTGTTTTTAAGCTGTTCATATCTCATTGCTAACTTATCGACGTTCATTTTTCCGCTCTCCTTTCATATAATTTATATGCAGGTACAAGCAAAAAAGAAGTGAGGGATAATTATAGCAAAACGTATCAGACAAGCGACAATCTGTATTTTATCGGTAATCATATGCGTACTTCTGACCGCTGACAGCAGAGGAACGTCCGACACGGTACGAAGGTGTATCAACACCTGCCTTGACAGCCTTATACCGTCGTTATTCTGCTTTATGGCTTTTGCCACGCTTATTATAAAAACCAATATCGGCGAAGTCACGGCAACGCCTTTGTGGTACATAGCAAGATACATTCTGAGGCTCGACAAAAAGACCTTCGCCGTATTTATCCTCAGCCAGATAGGCGGTTATCCTGTCGGTGTAAGGCTTCTGAGTGAGCTTTACGGTAACGACTCCGACAATAGCCGCAGTTACTCAAAGCATTTATGCTACTGCTACAACAGCGGACCTGCCTTTGTTACGGGTATAGTGGGGATAGGCGTGTATAACGATGTAACCGCAGGGATTATCGTATTTATATCCTGCCTTACGGCAAATTTCCTTGCGGCTGTTGTAATGAATGTCAGAAATACCGCTTCAAAGCTACACAGGACAGAGATCGGTTTTTCTTCGTCCGACATATCGGCTTCTCTTATTTCAGCGGCAAGAGCAATGCTGAATATTATTCTGCCGATATTGCTTTTCAACTGCGTAACGGAGCTTGCAGGGTATTTGCTGCACGCTGCCTTTAATATGGAGATACCCGCCTTTCTTAAGGCAGTGACCGAAATAACGAATATAAAGACAGACGGCGTTATATTCTCTTTGCCGATAACCTCGGCGCTTATTTCATTCGGCGGATTCTGTGTAATATATCAGATATTCTCTCTTGCGGATTTTACGGTAAATAAGCTGTATTTTATATTTTCACGAATATTGATATCGGCTGTGAGCGCCGGTGTGTGCTGTCTTATACTGCAGATAACGGGATATGAGCCTGCCGCCGATGCGTTTGCTTATGCCACAGATACGCTGCTGACAGACCCATTACTGCTTATGTGCATAGCGGCAATGACGTTCATTTTACTGAAATGTACGGAAAAAATGAAAAAAATATAAAAAATTTTAAAAAAAGTACTGGATTTATTTTTTTTGATGTGATATAATTACTTTAGATATAACGGCAATAATATGCAGTGAAATTTCGTTAGGTGGTGTTTATATGAAAAAGAAACTGTTCGGCAACAATATCAAGCCTTCCTGCAAGTACTGTGAGCTTGGCACCGCTATGGGTGATGATAAGATACAGTGCTCGAAGTTCGGAGTTGTAAAATCTTACGATTCATGCAAGAAGTTTGTTTATTCTCCTCTCAAGCGTATTCCCAAGAAGGAGATACAGCTTGCAAATTCGGATGTAAACAATATCAATTTCTGATGCGTGAAAGAAAATAATAACTTTGATACGGAGCTTGTTTTAAATGAGTTCCGTATTATTTATTATACAAATTCACCTGAGTTTCTCGGCGTTTGTTTTATAATATGATTAATATTGAACGCGCTTTGCACAAAATGCAACTATTTCAAGCAGAAAAATACATTGCAGTTTTTCTGCTATGGTGGTATAGTATAAATTAAGTTAAACCAATAAAAAATTAATTGGAGGTATTTTTTATGGTAAATTTAAAACGAATAATGGCAGGCATAATTGCAGGTGCAACTGTAGTTTCAATGGCTGCCTGCTCAAACGGCACTACAGACGGTACATCGACATCTTCCGATACCGAAACAACGATTGATGACGAGATTGAAAATCCGGTCAGCGTTGGCGATATAAGTATTGACGCAGGTGAAGAAGTAGAACCGGCAGAACTTGAATATCTCGGTGGTTATGATATAACAACCGCAGGCGATGTTAAGCCGGCATACAAATATTTCTCGGAGAATTACGGCTGTACAATAAAATGCACGTTAGTCGGTTCTGGGCAGATTCAGGAAAAGCTGACTACAGCTATTTCTTCCGGTGAGTCACCGGACCTTGTTGACTATTCAGACGACACTTTCCCTTTACTTATGTCAAAAAATATGTACACACCGCTTGAAGAATATATGAATATGTCAGCACCTCAGTGGGCAGGAGTTGAGCAGTATATAAACCAGTACAAGTGGGGCGGAAAGAATTATTACTACCCCTGGGCTTATAATGTTTCACCAAACTTCCTTGTATATAACCGTGGCGTTTTTGAGCAGATTGGCATTGAAGATCCCAAAGAGCTTTACGACAAGGGTGAATGGACATGGGATACAATGACGGACTGCATCAGAAAGTTCATTGATTCTGATGCTGACGGCAACAGAACAGGCTTATACGGTGCAACTGCATATACAGCTCAGTCGTTTATAAACAGTACAGGTACGGCGCTTATTTCAGTCGGAGATGACGGTAAGCTGGTGCAGAACTTCAGCAACGCAAATGTTGACAGAGCCGCTAACTTTATGCAGACGCTTAAAAACGAAGGTCTTGCATCGTTCCAGGAAGGTGTCATGGATGTTGACATCACACCTATCAAGGAAGGCACAGCGGCATTTCAGGGCATGGGCGAATGGATTATTTCAAACTATGCAAAATTAATGCAGAAAGATGATACGCTTGATTATTTCTTCGTTCCATTCCCCAGAGATCCGGAAGCTGATGAATATTATTATTCAATGTCTACATTCGGATATCTTGTTCCGGCAGGCTCAAAATATGCTAAACAGGTGTCGGTATTTATTAACTGCTGCCGTCTTAGCTTTACTGATGAAGATCTCAGGGCTACAACAAAAGGCAGTATCATGAGAAACAAGAAGTACACCGATGAAATGTACGATTTTCTTATGAGCTTCAAGGATCTCGACAACTTACATGCTGTAATTGATAACCCTTACGGACTTGACGAAACTACAAGTCAGATAATCAGGGATATTCTCGGTAATACACTGTTTGAAATGTTCTCAGAACAGTATCAGGGTCAGACATGGACGCAGATGCGTGAGGCAAACCTCGGCACGATAAATAAGCAGATAGAGTATTATAACGGTCTTCTCTGATAACATACTAACATACAAATAAAACAGCCCATTGATCATAATATCAACGGGCTGTATTTTTATGCAGTCAAATAGTTTCTTTTATAAAGAATACCGCCTGTTTGCAGGCGGTCAGACTGTCGATAAACCTTTGTGTTTTCTGAAAATGGGGTCGCAGGGGCGTAGCCCCCGACAGGGTCTAGGGGCGGTAGCCCCAGCAAAATAGCCCCTTCCCAAGGGGAAGGGGTTTGGGGTTAGGGATAGAGAATTCGCACTATCTTATAAAAAACAGACTTTTTCTACAACCTGACCGCCTGTTTGCAGGCGGTATCTGTTTTTTATTCGTAATCCTTTATCTCGACTTTTTCGATTATTATTTCCGTTTTGGGCTTACTTACTTCTTTGCCGCCCATAGCGTCGTTTGTTTCAACCTCAACGGCAGAAATCTTGTCAAGAACGTCAAAGCCGTCAACCGTCTGACCGAACACGGTGTAGTTACCGTCAAGAGAGGGAGTGCCGCCGACTTCCTTGTACTTTGCCTTTGTAGCGTCATCCATATTCTCTATGAACTGCTTTAAGTTTCTGTAGTAGTTTGCCTGGAACATATAGTAGGTATATTCCTGAGAATTCTTATCGTACTGCTTTGCGTAGTCCTCATAGCCCTGAATGTTGTTGTCTATTTTTGAGGTGCTGAAGCTGCTGTAATCCTGCGATTTCTTGTTGTTTACGATGTAGAACTCTGTGGAATTATTGCCGAGTGCATTGGCGTAGCAGAATGCACCGTAGAAATGGCGCATATTGTAGTTTGTTTCTATGCCGAAGCTCTCAACGTTTGTCTTTCCCGTAAAATCCTTACCGCCCTGTGCCATGAAGTCGGCTACTACCCTGTGGAACGTTTTTCCGTTGTAGAATCCGCTGTTTGCAAGGTCGATGAAATTCTGAGTACCCTTAGGTGCGGCATCGGGATATAACTTAATTGTAATATCGCCGTAATCCTTTATTGTCATTACGGCATATTTGTCGCCCTTTTCGAGCTTTACCTCACCCGTGTTGCCTGTTATCTTTGCCGAAGGGTCGGTTGACGCACCGGGAGCGGCACTGTCTGAGCATCCTACTGATAATGTAATCATTGTTGCGGCACATAAAATGCCTGCTAATATTTTTTTAACCATTATGAACTCCTTTGCTTACATAAACTATCCTCTATTTTACCACAACGGCAAAGAAAAATCAATCGCTTTCAGCTAATTTTCAGAAATAGCGGACAACAAAAAGGCTCGTCCGAAGACGAGCCGTAATGTATCAGTTTTTACCGATTATATTTCAGCAAAGTACTTGATTGTTCTTACCATCTGTGATGTGTAAGAGTTCTCGTTGTCATACCATGAAACAACCTGAACTTCGTACAGATCATCAGCGATCTTAGCTACCATTGTCTGTGTAGCATCAAAGAGTGAACCGAATCTCATACCGATAACGTCAGAAGAAACGATTGCATCTTCATTGTAACCGAAAGACTCAGAAGCAGCAGCCTTCATAGCAGCGTTGATGCCTTCCTTAGTTACGTCTGCACCCTTAACAACAGCTGTAAGGATTGTTGTAGAACCTGTAGGAACAGGAACTCTCTGTGCAGAACCGATGAGCTTACCGTTCAGCTCAGGGATAACAAGGCCGATAGCCTTAGCAGCACCTGTTGAGTTAGGAACGATGTTAGCAGCACCTGCTCTTGCTCTTCTGAGGTCGCCCTTTCTGTGAGGACCGTCGAGGATCATCTGGTCGCCTGTGTAAGCGTGGATTGTGCTCATGATACCGCTCTGGATAGGAGCATAATCGTTAAGAGCCTTAGCCATAGGAGCGAGGCAGTTTGTTGTGCAAGATGCAGCAGAGATGATCTTGTCATCAGCTGTAAGAGTCTTTTCGTTTACGCTGTAAACGATTGTGGGCAGATCGTTACCTGCGGGAGCAGAAATAACAACCTTCTTAGCACCGGCATTGATGTGAGCCTGTGCCTTGTCCTTTGAGCAGTAGAAACCTGTGCATTCGAGAACTACGTCAACACCGAGCTCGCCCCAAGGACAATCATTAGCATCCTTTACAGCATAGATCTTAAGTGTCTTGCCGTCAACTGTAATTGTGTTAGCTTCGTCATCAGCAGATACTGTGTGAAGGTTCTCACCTATCTTACCACAGTAACCGCCCTGTGCTGTATCATACTTTAAAAGCTGAGCGAGCATTGAGGGCTTTGTAAGGTCGTTGATTGCAACTACCTCATAACCTTCTGCGCCGAACATCTGTCTGAAAGCAAGACGTCCGATACGGCCGAAACCGTTAATAGCAACTTTAACTGACATTGGAATATTCCTCCTAAAAATTTTGTGAATTTTTTGCAGGCGCAAAGCGTCCGCTAAATTTCTACTTCTCTATTATACAAAATTTTTCTCTCATTATCAAGTGGTTTGACAATTTTTTATCAAAAAAAGAAAGTGAATTATTCCCGACTTTTAAAATAGTAATTTGTGCAATATACACAAAAGGGTTGAATTGTGTAAGTTTTTCTGTTATTATAGATATATAAACAGACTGTAGAAAAAGTCTGTTTTTCCAAAAAAGTGCTTGTTCTCTATCCCTATAAGAACGCTTTGTGGGCTTTGCGTCCTGCAAAGCCTTTGGGCGTTCTATCTCGGCATCCTTGCCGAAACCCCAAACCCCTTCCCCGTGGTGAAGGGCTGTGTATGCTTGGTTGGCTTTGCGTCCTTGCAAAGCCCTTGGGCATACACGCCCGGCATCCACGCCGGGGGATACGGGGACTGGCGTCCCTGCGACCCGCCTTGGGGCTACGCCCCAAACCCCATACTGAGATATATAAATATAAATTAATTGTAATCGGAGAAATCAAATGAAACTGTATCTTACCGACCTTGACGGGACTCTTCTTGACCATAAGGCGCAAATCGGACGAATGACAGAGGCGCTGATGAACAGACTTATTGACGATGATATAAAGATAAGCTACGCCACCGCACGTTCAGTGCATTCAGCCGAGCCGAAAGTAAGCTGTATCAATTTCAGGCTGCCCGTGATAACTCATAACGGCGCTTTTATAATCGACCCTGTTACGAAGGAACGTATCGTAACGCATTTTTTCAGCAAAGAATCAAAATCGTTCATAAAGTCGTTTTTCTATGAACATAAAGAATCTGTGCTTGTGTACTCGGTCATAGACAATTACGAAAGAGTAAGCTATCTTACAAACCGACTCAACAAGGGTACGGAGCGTTATTTAAAGGACAGAGCCGGAGACAGAAGAATGCACCGAGCAAAAAGCTATGACGAGCTGTTTGAAGGCGATATTTATTATATAACGCTTATTGAGCCTGTAATGAAGCCCGATGAGCTTGACCGATATTTTTACAAAACGAACGGCTTTTCAAGAAACTATCAGCCCGATACATACGATACCGACGAATACTGGTATGAAATCTACCGTGAGGACGTTTCAAAGGCAAATGCGGCACTGAAGCTGAAGGAGCTTGTCGGTGCTGATGAGCTTATAGTTTTCGGCGACAACACAAACGATATATCAATGTTTACGGTAGCCGACAGATGCTATGCCGTATCCAATGCTACGGATAAGCTCAAAGAACTTGCAACGGGGATAATCCGCTCAAACGAGCAAGGCGGTGTGCCTGTGTTCATACAGTGCGACAGCTGTACGGTGAGGCAGTATGATAAACAGCCTCTTTACGTTTTGCCCGACAACGCACGGTTCAGCGCCTGTACTGCTACAGCCGACAGCGGCGACGGTGTGGGCATACTGAACGAAAAGCAGATACACGCTACGCTGAAAAGCTATTTTGCCGCCACTCTTTTTGATAAGGAAATAAAGATAGGCAGTTACTTTGCCGACCTTGTTACCGAGAACGGAATATTTGAGATACAGACGGCAAATTTCAGCTATCTTGTACCTAAGTTGAATACGTTCCTCAAAGCCTCGCACGTTACGATAGTCTACCCTTTTCATAAAAAGAGCCGCCTTAATTATGTCGATAAGGCGACAGGCGAGATACTCAGTAGCGGACGGAACGTTACCGCAAGCGATATGACCGACTTTTTCCTTGAGCTGTACCGAATCAGGCAGTACCTGAACGACCCGAATCTGACCGTCTGCATTGCGGATATAGCCGTAGAAAATCTTCGCTACTGCGCAAAGGATATGAAACGCAGAAAGACAGACAGAAAGGTAGCCGTTCCCACTTCCCTGCTTCGCCTTACGTTTCTTGAGGACAGCGACAGCTACCGATGCTTTATCCCCGAAGGATTACCCGAAACATTTACGCTTAAAGAATTCAGAAGGTGTATGCGTTCAGGCGATGCAGGCATAGCAATAAAAATTCTGCAATATGTCGGAGTAATTGATTATATCGGCAAAAGAGGCAACGAATATCTTTATAAAATCACATAAACGAAAACTCCCGTAAACCGTTTTGTCGGCTCACGGGAGCTGTTTATTCAGCGCCCTTAAGATACCTTACCGCTATCTGCGTCCTGTGTTCAAGACCTGTTTTTTCAAGTATCACGCTGATATAATTTCTCACCGTACCGTTTGACAAAAACAGCTTTTCGGCAATTTCTGCGTTCGAACAGCCGTCTGCAATCAGCTTTACTATATCAAGCTCTCTTTCGGTAAGCAGACCGAAAACGGCGCTCTTGCCGTAGCATTTTACTGCGGCATCACGGATATACGACAGAATATCCTGCTGGAATACCGTACCGCCGTTATATACCGTCCTCAGCGCACTGAAAATTCCGTCTGTCTGCGTGTTTTTGAGAATATAGCCGCTGACCCCGACTTTAAGCGCACGCTGTATAAGCTCCTGCTCGTCAAACGTTGTCAGTAAAAGCGGCTTGCAGAGATTTTCTTCAAGCATTATCTTTGCGGCTTCAATGCCGTCCATAACCGGCATTCTTATATCAAGCAGCGCTATATCGGTCTTGTATTTCCTGCAAAGCTCTACCGCTTCTGCACCGTTGCAGGCGACACCTGTCACCTCGAAATCAGGCTGTGACGAGATTATCATCTTTAGCCCCTCACGGATTATGCTGTCGTCATCTGCGATAATTATCTTCATACGTTCTCCTCTTTCAGACTGAATATGTTTACTACCGAAAATCCGTCCGTCTGTGCAGGAAATATGCACTTTCCGTCCGTAAGCACCGTGCGTTCCTCTATCGCCGTAAGACCCGTACCCTTTCTGAAGCTGTCGCTTCCTTTGCCGTTATCCTTGAACTCGGCACGGATCACCTTGTTCATAACCGATATTTTCAGCGAAAATTCGTCCGCTCCCGAATGCTTGAGCGTATTTGTAAGCGTTTCAACGAGATTTTCCTTTATGCAGTTCCATATGCGGAATGTGATCTTGTCTAAGTCCCCCTTGATTTCAAGCGTTGTCCTTATGTTATATTTTGCCTTATATTCACCGAGTATCTCTTTAAGCTCGCTTATTCCTATTGTTTTGCTGTCTGGACGTTCCTCACGCAGTGCCTGCCTTATATCGTCAACGCCGCTTCTGAGGTTATCGGTTACAGTTGTAATACATTGCTCGGCACTGTCGGGGTTTGTCCTGATGTTCAGCTTTGCCGCCTCCAGCAGAATTATACTTCCTGAAATGCTGTGTCCGAGCTTATCGTGTATCCTTGCTGAAAACCGTCTGCGTTCTTCGACAGCCGCAGATTTTTTTGCTGTTTTAGCGTATTCTTCAAGGCTTGCTATTCTGCGGTTGAGGCGAACAGTTTCCTCTCTGCTGTCCGCAAGCTGTTCACGGCATTTGATAAGCTGTCCTGCGGTAATATGGGCGACAGTGAATGCCACAAGCATTATAATAAGTATCAGCACATCAATAAACGGCGGTTTTACTATGAAAAGAACAAGCAGTACCGAAACAGCACCGATATGTCGGAAATACTTTCCCGCACCGAATTTATCTACAGCATAGATTACGGCAAAGCACAGCACGAATATCAGATTGTCGCTGTATATAAGAAATGCGATAAAAGCCGAAACGCACGAACATACCGCCGCCGCTTTATCCGACTTTTTAAGCACCGACAGCAGATATTCAGCCAGAGCAAAGCAGGAAAAGGCGAGTACGGTAAGCACCGTATCGCCCGAATCACAGTTATTCATTATGTTCATAGTGCCGAATGCGGCTGTTGCCGTGAGTTTGAATACAAGATATATAAGTGACAATTCGTATTCCTTTCGTTACGCCTTTGAAACTACCGACTTTCTGCCGAAAAGTGCGGCACTTGCAAGCATTATAAGCAATGTGTAGAGTATAAGCACGCAGATGTTTATCACAGGCTGTTCGGCCTCGCCAGACATAAAACCGACATACCAGTATTGCGGCGTGATATATGACAGATATTTCAGCATACCTGCCGTTTCGTCTATCGGGAACCACGCACCGCCGAGCAGTGCGCCTATCGAGGTGATACAGCCCGAAAGCGTGGCAAGTGCCTGCTTTGAGCTTATCAGCTGTGCGAGCATTATTGATAATGCCGAGTTAAACAGAGAATAGATTATTACGGCGGCAAACACAAGCGGATAGCTGGCTGTCATCCGAGCGCCCGTGATAAGCAGGTACAGCGGTAAAATGACAAGCGCCGTAAAGGATATAAGCACGCTTGCCCCGAGCGTTCCGACAATGTACTGTACGCCCGTTACAGATGAAACAGCCATTCTGCTGTATGTTCCGTACTGCCTGTCTTCCATTACCGCAAGTGTGATAAATATGCCGATAGCTGTGACAAGCATTATCATAAATCCTTCGGAGAACTTAAAGCCTGCAGAGACATATTCGTCCTCTCTGTCGGATGTTACCGCATTTTCCTTAGTGAGCTTTGTGTCGGCGGCATCGCTGTTCATAATTCTCGAAAACAGCTCTGCATCGCCTTTTGCGGCATCTGCGACAATATTGACGCTTCTCATAAAGCCTTCGATATATACCGAGATATAAGCGCCGTTTTCGTAATCGTCAAGAGTGGTGGATTTTATCTTCACGTCTTTTCCGCCGATTACATTCTTTTCAAAGCCCTGCGGTATCTCTATTATAGCAGAAACGTCACGGTTAATCAATTTATCATTGAATTTTTCTTTGCCGTCCTCGATAATGTTCATATTTATTCTGTCGCTGAGATAGCTTTTCAGCATTGCGGAAAGCTCCGAATTATCGTTATCGGTAAGGGCAATGTCTATCTTGTCATTTACCGAGAACACGTTTGCTATCGGTCTGCCGCAGTAATAAAGCCCTATACTGCCTGCCCCTACAAGAAGTGCGATTACAAGTGCGTATTTAAGACGCTTCAGCATACCGAAAAATACCGTTCTTATATTATTCATAATACGCTCCCCTTTCAGACAGATTTTTTTACACGGAATATTGCCGCACCGATAAGCGATACCGCAGCCGTCACGGCAAGGCATACCGCAATTACCGCCAACGCACTGTCGCTTTCACCGTAAAGAGTAAGTCTGAATGCCGCTTGCTGAACGATATAAGGCGGCAGCTTGTCGCTGAAGCCTTCGACGAATACCTGCTTTGAAAACGAGCCTGAGAAGAACAGCAATGCCCATGTAAGCGGTATCACGATGCTTTCCGCAGGTATTTTTATCAGTACCCCTATCAGCATACCTACAGCTATCGACGCAAGCGAGCAGCAGGAGAGCAGCAGGAACAGGATAAGGTTTCCGACAAAGCTGTCGCAGTATTTCGCACCGAACACAAACACCGAAAACAGCATTATCACCGCATTTCCTATAACGGCGGAGGGAAGCGTGCCGATGAGCTTGCCGAAAAACAGCTTTACTTTGCCGACAGGTGACAGATAAAGACGCTGCAGGGTGAATATCCTTTCCTCGTCCTTGAGAGCCGTACTGCCCATTATCATATGCGACATGAATATCATCATTACCGCCATACTCACCGCATAATAGTCCATCATACTCCGTGTAACGCCAAGTCCGTCCTGCTCTACAAATGACTTTTCGGTATCGGTATCTGTATTCATAAGCAGTGACGGGTCGGTCGATGCTATTTTATAATATGTATCGGATACCGCAATGAAAGAATTCAGCACCGAGCCGAGCGCCCTGTTAGCAATTTCGTTTCTGCCGCCGTATAACAGAATTTCCCCGTTTTTAAGCTCGATATATGCGTCTATATCGCCCTTGTCGGTAAGGCTCAGTGCGTTTTTTTCGTCGCTTGCCTTTTCCGCCTTTATCATGCTGATATTGTCAAGAAACTCAGCAAATGCCTTTCCGCTTTGCTCGTCTGTTTGCGAAATATTGTATTGCAGTTTAATTTCTCCTATGTCATAATCCGCTATATCAAGATTCTGAAGCATCGTTCCGAGAAAGAATACCAGCAGTACCGGGAATAAAAGTCCCATGAATACGTTTGCGGGGCTTCTGAAATACTCCCTTATCTGTTTTATTATCAAACTAAGCATATTTCCGCTCCTTAACGTATCTCGTGTCCTGTAAGCGACAGGAACACAGCGTCCATATCCGGCTTTTCCGTGCTTATCTCGATTACAGGCAGATTTTGCTTTACAAGCTCGCTTATAACGTGTGAAATATCGTTACAGCTTATGCTCATATCAACGCTTATCATATTGCCGCTAAATTGCACCCTGTTTACATCGGGCAGGCAGGAAACAGCCCTTGATACTCTGCTTCTTGTTTCGCTGTCGCACTGCTTTGTGGTGATATGTACCGTACAGCTGTCGGTTATCATCGTTATAAGCTCCTGCTGTGTACCCTCTGCCACAAGTCTGCCTTTGTCAATTATAGCGACTCTGTCACAGATTTCCTCTACCTCGTGCATATAGTGCGAGGTGTATATTACTGTCGCACCGCTTTCACGCAGTTTCTTTATCGAACTCATTATATGCTCTCTTGACTGTGCGTCAACGCCTACGGTAGGTTCGTCCATAACTATCAGCTTAGGCTTATGCGCTATACCGCAGGCGATGTTAAGTCTGCGTTTCATACCGCCGGACATTTTCTTCGGCTTCATATCAGCCTTATCAGCAAGCCCTGCAAATTCGAGAGCGGTCATTGCATTCTTATGAAGCTGTTCGCCCTTGAAGCCGTACAGCGAAGCGAAAAATTCAACGTTTTCCTTTGCGGTAAGATACGGGTATACCGCTATCTCCTGCGGAACGCATCCGATTATCCGTCTTATTTCCGCTCTTTGCTTCACTGTATCCATACCGTCTATCGTCACACTTCCCGAAGTCGCTTCGTCAAGTGTTGTGATAATATTTATCGTGGTTGATTTTCCTGCCCCGTTAGGACCTATAAGTCCGAATATCTCACCCTCGCTTACATTGAAGCTGAGGTTATCTACGGCACAGTGATTGCCGTAATTCTTGACAAGGTTGTTCACGCTTGCAAATATCATAAGTATTCCCCTTTCGGCTGTTTATTTATCTTACTGTAACTATTATACACCTGCAAAGCGGATTTCACCAGTTACAAACGGTATTTTCCCGTATGACATTTGTAATAAAAAAAGCTCCGACGGAGCGTTAACCCCGTCAGAGCCTTTGACTTATTAAGTTATTGATTATTCATCGTCGGCTGAGATGCTCTCTGTTCTGTAAATGAACTTTACAGTGCCCTCCGTCTTATCCGACTTACCGCCGAATGTGTCATAGTCCTTGCCTAAAGCAACCGTAGCCTTCAGCTTGTCGATAAGTCCTGCAATATCGCCGTCAACAGCGTCTACTATCTTCTTGACAGCCTTCTCGTTGAACTCATCCATACCGTCGTTCAGCTCCTTAGCGCCGTCCCTTAACTGCTTTACACCGTCAATAAGAGTTGTAACACCGTCATTGAGCTTATCAGCACCGTTCTTAAGGTCGCCTGCACCGTCATGAAGCTGTAATGCACCGCTGTGAAGTGTGCCGACTCCTGCTACAAGACTTGTCGTACCGTCCTTTAACTGTCCTGCGCCGCTGTCAAGCTGTGTTGCACCGTCATAGAGTGTGCCTACGCCTGCTACAAGGCTTGCCGTACCGTCCTTAAGGTCGCTTGCACCCTTGTCAAGCTGATTTACGCCTGAGATAAGCGTTGAGCCGCCGCTTGTAAGCTGCTGTGTGCCGCTCTTAAGCTGTGTGGCACCGCTGTGAAGATCCTTAGTACCGCTGTAAAGCTGTGTTGCACCTGCCGACAGTGTCTTTGAGCCGTCATATGCGCTGTCAACGCCTGCCGTATACTCAGTAAGTCCTGTGTAGAACTCATTGTAGGAATCAAGCTGTGCGATAAGATTCTTTATCGTTGTCTGACCTGCCTTAGCCTTTGCTACAGCTTCGTTTATCTGCTTTGTGACCTTTTCGCTTTTCATATTCTGCTCGATAAGCTGTTTCTTCTGTGCTTCAACATTTGTGCTTATCTGAGCCTTTACAGCATCTGTTGCCATCTGAGCGGAAACTGCGGCTGTAACCTTAGCCTGTACGGCTTCGGGTATCTGTCCTGCCTTTACTGCCGCATTGTACTGCTCTGCGGTCATATTATAACCTGCGGCTTTGAGAACACCTTCAAGCACCTTTGCCTGTACAGCTTTTGTAACGCCTGCTGTTATAGCGTCATTGTTCTTTTCTACCTCGGCAGTTACCGTTTTGAGTGCCGTATTGTAAGCAAGAGTGTAGACCTTATCCTTGTCAAGAGAATCAACCAGCTTGTTAAGCTCCTTCTTGTAATTCTTTATAGTCAGTTTAGGAACGGTAAGACCGGATGCCTTTATCTGTGTTTCGGCTGTGGATAACAGTGTATCAAATACCTGCTTTGCGCCTGCGTTCAGCTGTTCGCTGTTTGATGAAAGTTCACCAAGACCTTCGTTCAGTTCTGAAGCTCCTGCGCTTACCTGTCCTGCGCCGCTCTCTACCTGAGATGCGCCGCTGTCAAGCGATGACGCACCGCTGTTAAGCTTATCTGCACCTTTGATAAGATCATTTGCACCGCCTGCCAGTGCAGATGTGCCTTCCTTCAGCTTTCCTGCACCGTTGTCAAGAGCCTCTGCGCCTGTTTTCAGATCCTTGATGCCGGCTACCAGAGAAACCGTGCCATCCTTCAGCTTTACTGCGCCTACGTTCAGTTCATCCGCACCGCTCTTTAAATCGTTTGTGCCGTTTACAAGTGTGCCTGTGCCGTCATACAGAGTGCCTGCACCGTCTGCAAGCTGTTTTGTACCGTCAGCAAGCTCGCCCGATTTTTCGAACAGCGTAACAAGTCCGTCATAAAGCTGTGAAGAACCGTCTGAAAGCTGATCTACAGCGTCTGTGAATTCCTTTATAGTACCGTCAATATCGTCCATATTGAGCTTGTCGGTATCGACCTCGTTGAACAGCTCTGTCGTACCTACCGTCATGCAGGTCATAAGCTCGAAATCCTTGACATCTGCGCTGATTTCAACGTATGAGGGAATTTCATAATCGTCCTTGTCAAGTCCTAAGTTTTCCTGCATACCGGGAAGCGCAAAGCCGAGAACCGCCGATCTGTCGCCGTCGTTTACCAGCTTGCCGTTGGTTACCTTTACGTTCGAGAACTTCTCGTTATCAAGAACCGTTCCTGTTACCATCAGGAAAGGAACGTACATCTGAGTATCCTTGCCGTCAATCTTCACGGTACGCTTTTCGTTGTTCGTATAGTCGAAGCGGATTGTTACCTTGCCGCTCTTGCCTTTGATTTCATCGGGAGTGACCGTCTTGCCGTCAAGAGTATATGTAATCTTCATATCAACGGGGAGTGTCTTGTCTGTCGTACCCTGATAGTAAATGTCACTGCCTTCAGCCGCCCATTTGTAATTTTCACCGCTGTTTGTAAAACTCTCGTTGCCCTTTACATTCTTAATGTCCTTAAGCGAGGTTTCGTCCTCTATCGTGGCGTTGTGCGAGCCGTTCTTCAGCCAGTCGCTGACGATGACCTTCTTTGTTGTACCGTCTGCATTTGAGATGATATATACCGTTTCTTCCTTGCCGTCAGTATCCGAGCTGCTCTTTTCGTCACTGTCTGTTTGAGTGCTGTCAGAAACGGATGACGATGTATTATTATCGTTTCCGCCCTGTGCGGCGAATGCGAGAAGTCCGGAAGATGTGCCTATCATTGCGGCGGCAAGAACTATTGAAACTATCTTTATTATCTTTTTTCTTATCTCTTTCATACTGTTGTCCTTTCTCAGTTCGTCTTTTTACCGGCTTGTCTTGCTTCTTTAAAGCCGAGGCTTGTGTGGATTATAATCTTATCGAACAGCTTGAGCATAGCGGGTAATAACAGGATTACCGATACCATACTTATGATTGCGCCTCTTGCCATAAGTGCGCAAAGTGAGCTTATCATATCTACGTTTGAATAAATGCCTACACCGAATGTAGCGGCGAAGAAGCCGAGCGCACTTACTATAATTGAGGGTATTGAGGATTTAAGCGCTGTATAAACCGCCTCATTCTTGTCACTGCCCTTGTTACGTTCCTTCTTGTATCTTGTTGTCATAAGGATTGCATAGTCAACGGTTGCGCCAAGCTGGATGGTACTGATACAGATAGGTGCGATGAACGCAAGCTCTGTACCTGTGTAACATGGAATACCGAGGTTTACGAATATGGCAAACTCGATTACCGCTACAAGTATCAGCGGAAGTGAAACCGACTTGAAGGTTACCAGAATGATAAGGAAGATTGCGGCTATCGAAATTACATCGACTACCTTGAAGTCCCTGTCGGTTACTTCGATAAGGTCCTTCGTACAGGGTGCTTCACCGATAAGCATTGCCGAGCTGTCATACTTCTTTATAATGTTGTTTATCTCGGTTACCTGATTGTTTACCTCATCTGTTGCCGTTCCGTATTCACTGCCTACAAGCATAAGCTGGTACTTATCACTCTTAAGTACATCCGAGATAGAATCCGGAATTATCTCTGAGGGAACAGCCGAGCCGATAAGCGAATCAAAGCCTACCGCAAGGTTTACACCGTCAACCTTTCCGACCTCGTCAAGCATCGCCTTTGCGTCCTTCTGCGACAGCTTTGAATCTGCGAGTATCATATGAACGTTTGACATTCCGAAATCGTCCTTCAGCTTTGTGTTGGCGATAACGAAGTCCATATCCTGAGGCATTGTCTGACTCAGATCGTAATATTTCTGTGTGTTGTTATAGCCGTAAACCGCAGGTCCTATCAGCACTGCGAATATTATAAGGAATATCCACGAACGCTTTGTGATGAATTTTGCAACCTTGTCGAACTTCGGCATAAGCTGTTTGTGTCTTGTCTTTTCGATAGCCTTATCGAATACAAGGATAAGTGACGGGAGGATAGTTACACAGGCGATAAGACCGAATACAACGCCCTTCGCCATTACGATACCGAGATCCGCACCGAGCGTAAAACTCATAAAGCACATTGAAAGGAAGCCGGCAATCGTTGTGATAGAAGAACTTGCTACAGAAATGATACTGTTTGAAATGGCGTGTGCCATCGCACGTTCCTTATCGCCGTCAAATCTTACCTTCTGCTCGTTGTAGCTGTGCCAGAGAAATATCGAATAGTCCATCGTAACACCAAGCTGCAGTATAGCGGAAAGTGCCTTTGTTATGTAGCTTATCTCGCCTAAGAAGTAGTTACTGCCTAAGTTGTAGAGAATAGCCATACCGATACTTACGAGGAAGATTATCGGGATAAGGAAAGAATCCATAAAGAGCATCATTACCACTACAGCAAGAACTACTGCGATAGCGACATATATCGGCTCTTCCTGCTCGCAAAGGTTTTTAAGGTCTGTTACCATTGCGGACATACCCGAAACGAAGCACTGATTGTTAGTTACATCTCTTATCGTATTGATAGCGTCCATTGTTTCATCGGCTGATGTCGATGTATCGAAGAATACCGCCATAACCGTTGAATGATCGGTGTTGAATGCGTCTTTTATCTTGTCGGGAAGAATATCCATAGGTATTGAAATGTCTGCTATCGAATCATACCATATTACCGAGTCAACGTGATCTACCGCTTCTATTTTTTCTTTAAGAGCGGAAACGTCCTTCGGCTCCATATCTTCCACAATTATCATACTGAATGCGCCCTTGCCGAAGTCATTCAGCAGAATGTCCTGACCCTGTATGGTTTCCATAGTGTCGGGCAGGTAATTGAGCATATCGTAATTTATTCTTGTAGCTATCATACCGAGTACCGAGGGTATCAGCAGTACGACCGCAACTATAAGAATGATTACTCTGTGCTTTGTTATCCATTTGCCTAGCTTAATCATCTTTGTCCTCCCTGTTGCTTGTTTCTACATAGATTTTGTCATCGGCGTGTATTTCTTTTTTTATAGCCTTGACTGTGTATGCGGCAATCCATATATTAGAAATGCCGTCCGCAAGCAATGTGATACCGAGCAGAACAGTAAGCGCTACCGCACTCTCAAAGGGATTTACGAGTAACAGTATTCCTATTCCGCCTGTAACTATTGCGCTGACAAGAATCAGCCACCAGCTTTTTACGCCGAAACGCTTTGCATCAACGGCTGTCTGTATCTTCATTATGCCGTCGATCATAAAATAAATGCCCATTATGACAGGCACCAGAGCCATTATATTACCCGGATGGATAATAACTACAAGTCCTAGCAGAATCGCTATGATACCGAATGCAAAGTCAAACTGGAACGCCAGACCGTAGGGGTCGGCTGAAAAATATCCCGTGATTTTTACAATGCCGAATACTATAGCCGCTATTCCGAGCATATAGCATACCGCAAGCATTGAAATCTCCGGGAAAAGAATAAGTATAAGTCCTATGACCGCTATTGCGGCGCAAGTGGAAATATATGCTGCTTTTGCACGTTTGATAAATCTCATGGTTTTCAGTCCTTTCTTTTCTTTACAGCTATATTTTAACCCGCCGTGACGGTTTATACAACGGTCAATCCTGCGCCACTGTTCAATTTTAGGGCAATCGATATAAAATGACCGATTTTTAGGCAGATGCGACTTTTTGCCTAAAACTTGAATTTTTGACGGGAATGTTGTATAATTATAACCGTAAAATAGAAAGCAGGAGAAACCACAGGCTAAAACGGAGGTAATATGTCCGAACTTACCAAAAGAGCAATACAGGAATCGTTTAAAAAACTGCTGAGCAATCAGCCCTTGGATAAAATAACGGTAAAGAACATCACCGATGACTGCGGAGTAAACCGCAACACGTTCTATTATCATTACAGCGATATTTATCAGCTTCTCGAAGAAATCATCCTTACTGAAGCACAGAAATCCGTAGAAAAGATGGAGGTCGGTCAGTCGTGGGAGGAAGGGCTCAAGACAGGGCTTTGCTTCGTAAAGGAGAACAAGAAGCTGATATACCATGTATATAACTCGCTTCACCGTGAAACTATCGAGCGTTATCTTTACAGCGTTTCGCTTGACTTTGCCGGCAAATTCATTGATAACGTTTCAAAGACGCTGAAGCTCAGCGTTTCCGACGATGACAAGAAGTTTATCGCATCGTTCTATAAATACGCAATTGTCGGCATTGTCCTTGACTGGCTCGAGGGCGGTATGAAAAACGATCCCGACGAGCTTATCGAAAGAATGTCCAAACTGCTCAGCGGCACTCTCAAGACCGTACTTGAAAACGCCGTAAAAAAGTAATAATCGCTTCTCGGACGGTCGGAAACATTGACAGTTAACGGTACTTACTTTCTTTATAAAATATTTATTCAGATTTTTCAACATATTTACCGTATTTCTTCTATCAATTATTGACTTTTTTGTGGAAGTATTGTATAATTGAAGCAGTATACTGTGATATTCTGTCATAAAGTATAAAAATGTCGGCCTGCATTTTGATGCAGACTGTTTCGATAATAAGGGAGAAATTTATGAAGAAGATTATTGTAACATTTATTGCGACAATAACAGCGGCGCTTCTGCTCTGCTTTTCCGTAAGTGCGTTTGACAATAACGACTACGGCGGTGGCGGCGGTTACGATTTCGGAGGCGGCGACTATGGCGGTAACGACTACGGCGGTAACGATTACGACAGCAGCAGCTACAGCGGTGACGCCGACCCTGTTTCCGTTATAATAGGTATTGGCATTGTCGTTGTTATTATTATCATTTCGACAATCGGCGGAAACAAAAAGAAATCCGGTGGCGGCGGCACAACACGTCCTTCATCAATGAACGGCGCAAACGTTGTACTACCCAACAGAACCGAACAGATAGAAGGTATTATAAAGCAGAAGGATCCCAACTTCTCGGCTTCCGACCTTATCACTTTCACAAAGCAGGTATACATAGATATTGAAAATGCCTGGTGCAAGCGTGATATGACTCCCGTAAGACCGGTTATGCACGAAAACCTTTACAACACCACCTGCAAGCAGGTACAGGCAAAGATAGAACAGGGCGTTATTTACCACTACGAGAGCATCGCTATAGATACGGCTTACCTTACCTCGTATGAGCGTGATTCGCAGTTTGAATATGTAACGGCATACCTCACCTCAAGAATGATAGATTACCAGGTAGACGAAAAGACAGGCAAGATTATAAGAGGTGACAAGACTACACGCTGGGTACAGAAGTACAAGATGAAGTTTGTACGTTCGCTCGGTGTCGAAACAAAGACGGAAACCGGCAAGATGACCGGACACAACTGCCCCAACTGCGGCGCACCGCTTGAGATTTCTTCTTCCGGCGTATGCGAATACTGCGGCTCTGTTGTTACAACAGGTCAGTATTCATGGGTACTGACAGATTTCTCAGGTATAAGAAACGATACTGTAGATGACGGTATAAAGGGAGTATAATGTGGATATAACATCGTTCATTCTTTCAATATTAAGCTGGCTCGCTCCGCTTATAGTCATCGGTATCATCGTACTTGTCATTGTGTCGAAGGTGCGTAGCGCATCGCAGAAATATCTCGGTATGTCGCCGTCACAGGCAATGGAACTGATAAACAAGGGTGTCAAGGAGGAAGCAACCACTCCTAAGGGTATAACAGCCCTCAGTGAAATGTACGGTCCTGCCATCACCCGTGATTTCCCCGAAATAGGATACAAGGGCATGGAGGTCAAGGCAAGAAATGCGATAGTCGCAATTCTCAATGCCATAATGAACAAAAATGCCGAATCGCTTAAGGTAAGCGAATATACGCAGGATCTTATAAACAAGGTCAATAACCGTATAACCACCCTTAATGCGAACAACGAAAAAGAGATTTTCAATAACATAAAAATTCATCGTTGCGGAATCGCAAACTACCAGAACAGAAGCAAGGAGGCAACGGCAAGGTTTGAAATTTCTCTCCAGTATGAATATGCAAAGGTTTCGGAAGAAAAGGCGGACAGCGCAAAGCCTGCGCTTACGCAGACAGCGTACAGCGTAACGCTCGCTTACAAGCAGGATCTGCACGAACAGACGACAAGCATTGTATTTTCAAGCAACTGCCCCAACTGCGGCGCTCCCATTGATGCGTCTGCTAAGGGCAAGAAGTGTCCGTACTGCGGAAGCGGCATCACAGAAATTGCCGACCGTGTATGGCTGGTCAACGATTTTAATTTAGTAAAATAAATTAAAAACTCAACACGAAAGGAAATATTACTATGGGACTTATTAAAGCAGCTGTAGGCGCACTCACTGGTACTCTCGGCGATACCTGGAAAGAGGCCATTCACTGCCCTGTTATCGGCAACGATACTGTTGTTGTTAACGGCGAGAAGATGCACAACGGTAATGCAAGAAGCAGTAACACAAAGGGAACAGACAACGTTATCAGCAACGGCTCGGCAATCATGGTTGAAGAAAACACCTGTATGCTGACACTTGACAACGGCAAGATAACAAACGTTGTTACAGAACCCGGACGTTACATACTTGACAACTCGACAGCACCTTCAATCTTTGCAGGTCAGATCAAGGATTCGCTCAAGGATCTTATTTCAAGATTCACATACGGCGGAACACCCGCCACCGAGCAGAGAGTAATCTACATCAATCTTCAGAAACTGCCCGGCATCCCCTTCGGTACAGGAACACCCGTTCCCTATCCCGATCCCCGTTATAATACAACAGTAGAGCTGCGTTTCTACGGCACATTCGAGGTTCAGATACCCGATGCCGAGAATGCCTGCAAGTTCTACGCAGAAGTTCTCAGCAAGGGCGTAAACGCTCCTCAGGTCTATGTTAAGGACATTTTCAAGAACGAGCAGTACAAGAACGAGTTCATGCAGTCACTGATGGTAGCTTTAAACCAGCTTTCAGCAGAAGGCTACAGCTACAACCAGATTACAAGCCAGCTCAACAACCTTACCAACAAGACTAAGGACGAAACCGCTAACAACTGGGCACAGAGAGGTCTGATGCTCACAAATATCGGTCTTGGCCCTATCACGATTTCCGAAGAAACAAAAGAGCTTCTTAAGGATCGTCTTAAGGCTGATACAATGCTCGGCGGCGATGTTCAGCGTGCTATGATGACAGGTGCCGTTGCTCGTGGTATCGAAGCGGCAGGCTCAAATGAAAACGGCGCTATGATGGGCTTTATGGGTATGAATATGGCTATGAACGCAGGTAACAACGTTCTCGGCGGTATGCCTGCGGCTCCTCAGCAGACAACACCTCAGCAGCCGACTCCGGGCGGATGGAAATGCTCGTGCGGCGCTACAAACACAGGTGCATTCTGTTCTTCCTGCGGCGCTAAGAAGCCTGAGGCTTGGACCTGCTCATGCGGTCAGTCAAACACAGGCAAGTTCTGCGCTAACTGCGGCAAGAGCAAGGAAGGCGACGCTCCCGCAGCTCCCGCTCCTTCAAGCTGGACCTGCGAATGCGGCGCAACCAACACAGGCAAGTTCTGTGCTGAATGCGGCAAGTCAAAGCCTGCAGCTCCCAAGAAGTACAAGTGCGACAAGTGCGGCTGGGTACCTGCCGATCCCGAACATCCTCCGAAGTTCTGCCCCGAATGCGGCGACCCCTTCAACGAGGACGATCTGGTATAATAAACATAACAAACAAGCCTTTACCCTCCCTGACGGGAGGGTTTTGTGCGGTTTGATTAAGATAACGAGTGTAGAACAATGAATACTGCGATAAGTTTTATAAAGAAAAATACAGTTATGGTGATAGCTTTACTGGCGGCGGTTATCACATCATTTATAGTTCCGCCCGACGAGAAATATCTCGATTATTTCGATTACAAGACGCTTGCCTGCCTTTTCAGCGTACTGGCAGTTGTATGCGCCCTTAAAAACGTACAGTTCTTTTATATTCTCGCCTGCAACATAGTAAAAAAATTCCGTAATATACGGCTTTGTACAGTTGTGCTGGTATGGGTCACCTTCATAGGCTCTATGCTGATTGCAAACGATATGGCTCTGCTGACATTTCTTCCGCTGGGATACTATGTACTGCATACTGCAGGCAAGGAGCGCTATATGGCGTTCACGTTCATAATGCAGAATATCGCCGCTAATCTCGGCGGTATGCTTACCCCCTTCGGAAATCCCCAGAACCTTTATCTTTATTCAAAGTTCAATATTCCGATAGGCGAATTTACGCTGATAATGCTTCCGCCGTTTATCCTTGCCGTTGCAATGATAACGCTATGCTGTGTTATCTTTGTAAAGCCTGAGCCGATAGAGCTTAAGTCCGCTCCCGAAAAAATCGACCGTAAACGCACAGCCGCTTATCTTTTCCTGTTCGCCATAGCTATAATTATCGTGTTCAATTTTATTCCGTACCTGATAGGTATGATATTCATCACGCTGACGCTTATCGTTATGGATAGAAAAGCACTTGCCGCAGTTGATTACCCGCTTTTGTTCACATTCGTATTTTTCTTTATTTTTGCCGGAAATATGGCAAGGATAGATGTGATAAAGAACCTGTTTTCATCCGCCCTTCAGCTTAACCCCCTGCTTTTCAGTGTAATTTCCTGCCAGTTTATAAGCAACGTTCCTTCGGCAATACTGCTCTCGCAGTTTACAAACGATTATCACAGCCTCTTGCTCGGAGTGAATATAGGCGGTGTCGGAACGCTGATAGCTTCACTCGCAAGCCTTATAACGCTCAGCAAATACAATTCGCTCTGCCCCGGCAAGACAGGCAGATATATAGCTGAATTCTCCGCTTTCAATTTCAGCTTTCTTATTGTACTTACTCTATTCTGTTCGTTTCTCGTCTGAGCTTATGTAGTCGATCATCAGACATTCGTCAAGCATTTCGTCTGTAAAACTGCTGTTTGCGCTTTCGTACCGTCTGACATTATCTTCCTTCATCCACTTCTCGATGGTTGGGTATACAGGCATATTCTGCCGCCCGTGCATATCAGCCCATTTATTGAAACGTTCAATATATCGCTCAACGTTGTCCGTACCGAATCTTTCGGTTAATTTTGCTTTGTATGCGGCGGCGGAGAGCGATTTTTTGTCGGTTTCGTCCGACAAAACGGCACTTACCTCATCAAAACTGCTCTTAACTGTGCTGTCCTTATCTGAACTTTCCTTGCCTGTGCCGTCATCTGACGGGCAGATGTCAGATGTTTGACTACATTTTGTTGTCGCAACCTTTTCCTGCCCGGCTGATTTCCTCTGCTCCGCCGCTTTTTCGGGATCGAGTATATACATCCCGTCAGCACGGACATAGAGCATATCACGCTCATCTGAGAACGAGGTCTTTTTCATACGGTCAGAGCGTATGTGGTTATTTATCTTCCAGTGAGCAATTGCGTATACACCCGACTCAAACGGGATAATAAAGCCGTTTTTGCACAGTGCTTCTATATCGCATTCACTGCACCCCGTAAGCCTGCGTACATATCCGGCGCAGTTGACAAAACCTTCATCGTCCGCATACATTGAAAGCTGAAAGTACAGCACCTGTGCCGGCGATGGCAGATCTATAAATTTGTCGCTCCATAATACCTGCTTTGAAAACATCCGCTTTTCTGCCATTTTTACATTTCCCCTTTCTTATGGCACAAAAATAATCAACAATTTGTCGATATAGGTATTATAGCACTGTTTTCTTTGCTTGTCAACCCTATGTTGCAAAATTTGTTTGTTTAAGAGGACAATTTAACGTAATGTAGACAAAAAGAAACCGCAGGCTATGCCTGCGGTCAGTTTGTAGAAAAAGTCTGTATTTATAAAAATAGAGCAAATTCTCTATCCCTTTAAGAACGCTTTGTTGGCTTTGCGTCCTTGCAAAGCCTTTTGGCGTTCTATCTCGGCATCCTTGCCGAATCCCCAAACCCCTTCCCCTCGGGAAGGGGCTGAGTGTGGGGCTGCCGCCCTCAC